>Ga0073906_1000142_pt1 | contig 118942 bp, 102 predicted proteins | sample Inofromicrocosms_FD_65485 | JGI IMG/M metagenome (GOLD analysis project Ga0073906, IMG submission 65485) | Mouse cecum microbial communities from Vienna, Austria - Inoculum for glucosamine and mucus D2O microcosms | ecosystem: Host-associated > Mammals > Digestive system > Large intestine >...
TAATTTTTAGGAATTACCCCCGAATAAGCCCGTGATGGGTCCATCGGGGGTTCATTGTAAAGTTACAAAATATCTACGACTTTGGCAAACAATTAGTTGGCGATTAACTGAGTATCCCTACATTATGTCCGACAAAACGGCAGATATGGTAAACAGCATGCAGATAACTGTGTACCCTTGCCGGAAAGTTTATGTCGACTTCTACGGCGAGCTATACAGCAACGGAATGCTCGCCGGCACGCGCACCAATGTGCCCATGCTCGATGCGAAAATAACATATAAACTCAGCAGTGTCCTGGAGCTGAAGGCTACTGCAACCAATCTGCTTAACCGCGATGCGTACACCGCCACTTCCTATGGCCTTCTGAGCACTACCACCATAACAACGGCCATACGCGGGCGCGAGTTCATGCTGTCGCTGACTTTCAAGAAATGAGCAGAAAGTTTCTCAGAGCAGGATGGGGCGTTCGGTTATCTCGGCGTCGGTCATGGTGTATGCTCCGAGGCTGTTTTCCAGAGCCTGGATGCAGATGTATGTCATGGGCTCTCCGGAGGTGCATCTGAGGTTGCGGTCGCAACCGGTAGCCACGCGCACCACCGAGCCTTCGGCGACATCGAACACCTGGTCGTCGACCTGGAAACGCCCTGCGCCGGACAGGATTATGTAGTTTTCTTCGTTCTCCTTATGGCTGTGGAAGAACGGTATAGCCTCACCGGAAGGCAATGTTCCGAACGATATTTCACACGAGGAGGCACCGGTGGCATCCTTTACGAACTTCTTGCCTTCGAATCCATGGATATTTCCCACAGTGGCATGGCTGAAGCCATCGCCTTCGGTAACTGTTTTCACTTCGTTCATTTTTGGGTCTATTAAGAGTGATTATTAACTTTGCAGCAGCAAGCCGCTATCTTTTCGATAGCGCAAAATTAAACCACATCTACATAACAAACAACAAGTTACCAAAATGTGCAACACTTACCCTCCGGTAACTTTTTTTGAAAATGAAGAAGTTGGAACTGAAAGAAAATTTAGAAAAATTCACCTGCGTGGATTCATGCCCCATCAGAAATGTGATTTCCCGCTTTTCCGGCAAATGGTCCATGCTTGTTCTGTGTGTCCTCTCCGAGAACGAAGCCACACGCTTCAATGCTATCGGAAAGGCCATCCCCGACATCTCTCCTAAGGTATTGACCGACACGCTGCGCAATCTCGAAAATTCCGGCCTGGTTTCCCGCCGGCTTTATGCCGAAATTCCGCCTCGCACGGAATATTCCCTCACCGGCCTTGGCCGCAGCCTTATGCCGCACATCACCGGACTTGTGGCATGGGCACTCGAAAACTACGGAAACATGAAAAACCGTGAATGCCGCGAAAAGCCATCCTTTTAACTGTCGGAAAACAGACAAGGCCGTGCAGCGGATATGCAATCGCTGCGCGGCCTCAGTTTTTATCTTACGGCTACTATCAGTTATTGATTGAACCGCCGGTGGAAGCGCTCCTCCTGAGCGTATTACCCGAAACATTAATCACACCACCGGTAGTGGCTGATGCCTTGCCGCCGCCAAAGGTAACACCCTGTGCGTTGATTACACCGCCTGTGGTGGCTTCCAGATCGCCGTAGTTGATATTGCCCTGGTGGATATTCACCACACCTCCGGTAGTGATATCGGCTTCCAGTTTGGCAGCTTTAAGTGTGTTCAGAGTAACCACTCCACCGGTCGAGACTTCCGTCTCGACATCTTCCGAAACCATGGCATTGTTCACCGTGACAACACCGGCAGTGGAGGCTTCGAAGGAAGCATCGGCGGCCGTGAGCGACGGCACCAGAATCTGGGCCGCGGTGTTCGCTTCAGCGGAAAAGTCGTGAACATTCAAGTTGCCGTCCACCTGGATGATACCCGACACGGATGCCTCGAAATCGTCGACAGCAGGGGCGCTTACAGTAACAGTGACTACCGGACCGGACGACATCTCGATCTGGATATCGCGGTCGATGCGGCACTCAAGGTCGCCGTCGTGAACCCGCACCTTCACATACGGCATTATGTTGTCGGGAGCGCTTATAGTCACCGGGCCTGCGGCTCCGGGGGTGTACACCACCTTCACACGCGAAGCTTCAATGCCGTCGAAGTTTCCCACGTTCATCGTCTTGGTGACCATGTTCGACGACGGGCGCAGATGGTTGTTCGTCATGGCGCATGACGGCATTACCGACAGAGCCAGCACAGAGAATGCAATTGCAAAATGTTTCATTACATCAATCGTTTTGGTGATTCCTTATATATAAGACACCGGCAATGCCGGAAAGTTACACTCCCCGGCATGCCGGTTGAAAATAAAATCCTAAATTTGCATACAGGCGCCGCACCACAGCATCCGCGGCGCAAGCACCGCAATGAAGAAAAAAACAATCTGGGACATGGGACGCGCCACGATAGGCCAGTTCCGGCAGGCCGACAAAGCCCCGCTGGCTCTGGTGGTGGACAATGTCCGCTCCCTCAACAATATAGGTTCGATGTTCCGCACCGCCGACGGATTCGCCGCCAGCGCTGTCGTGCTATGCGGAATAAGCGCCTGCCCACCGTCGCCTGAAATCCACAAAACGGCACTCGGCGCCGAAGAATCGATGGCATGGCAGTACTTCGCTTCCACCGCCGACGCCATCGCCGCCCTGCGCGAACAGGGCTGGACCATCGTGTGCCTCGAACAGGTTGTCGGCAGCCTGTCGCTGACCGATTTCGTCCCGGAAGCCGGCAAACGCTACGCCATTGTGGTGGGCAACGAGGTCGACGGCGTCGATTCTGCCGTTGTCGATTCCGCCGACATATGGCTCGAGATTCCACAGAGCGGCACCAAGCATTCCCTCAACGTAGCCGTATCTGCGGCACTGGCCATGTGGCCGGTGTACCGCACATGGCTGAGCAACACATCCATGCAATGACACTCACCACCGCACCGGTAAAATTCCCCGCACCCATCGAAAAGGGCGACACAATAGCGATATGCTCACCCGCCGGCCCTGTCGACCCCGCTAAAGTGGCAGGAGCCGTGGCTGTGCTCGAACAGCAGGGATGGCGCACCAAAGTGATGCCGCATGCACTTGGCTCGCACGGCAACTTCAGCGGCACCGCCGACGAACGGTATGCCGACATGGCCGCCGCCCTCACCGACCCCGAGGTGCGCGCCGTGCTGTGCTCGCGCGGCGGCTACGGCGTGGTACACATCATGGACCGCCTTGCCCGCCTGCCGCTTGCCGACGACCCCAAATGGGTGATAGGTTTCTCCGACATCTCCGCCATGCATGCACTCATGGCCAGCAAAGGTGTGGCAAGTATCCATTCGCCCATGGCAGCACAGATTATGAAAGGGACATCCGATGCCGACACCGCATCGCTCTTCGGCATCCTGCGCGGCGAACGGCCTGCCTACGTTTTCCCATCCCATGAATTCGACCGACGCGGCATAGCGTCGGGACGACTTTTCGGCGGCAATCTTGCCGTGCTGGCCGAACTGATATCGACACCCTACGACATAATCGTCCCCGACAGCATACTTTTCCTTGAGGATGTGGCAGAACCCATCTACAAAATCGAGCGCATCTTCTACCAGCTGAGGCTCTCGGGAGTGCTCGGACGCCTTCGCGGCCTTATTGTAGGGCAGTTCACCGAATACCGGCCCGACCGCAACTACACCGACATGGAATCCATGATCCGGGATGCCACCGCCGGCTGCAACTATCCCATCGCTTTCGGTGTGCCCATAGGACATGTCGACCACAACCTGCCGGTGATAGAATCGGCGGAAGTAACCCTCAAGGTAAGCCCCTCCGGCACCAATTCGCTGATTTTCCACCGCAGCTGACCACTATGAGCCATGCGTGGCACATCGCCGTATTATTGCTGACAGCCTGCCTTTTCACCGGCTGCAGTCCTTCGGATGAGCCAGCACCCGGGCCTCGACCCGGCGATGACCCGCAACAGCCTGCCATACCGGCAACATTGCGTTTTGTTCCGGCATCAACGGAAATCACAACCTCAGGCGCACCATGCGACACCCGGCTGACACTCTCGCTGGTGCGCGAAGGCGCCAACCTGCCCGACACCTCCTATGTGCTCGGCGCCGACGACCGGTGGAATATCATAAGCCACCTGCCTGCGGCCGTTTTCCGACGCGGACAGACAAGCGTTAATCTCGACATCGGCATCGCCGCCAGCCCCGGAGCCGGACAGACACTGCAAGCAAGAATTCTGGCATACCCGGCACCAGGTTTCGCCCCTGCCGAAGCCTCCGTGAGCATAACCGGAATAGACTCCTGGACCGCCGCCGGCACCGCCCTGCTCGTAAGCGGAAGCCTCGTCCGGCGACTGGACATGCACCGACAGACCATCGCCGGCAGAAGCCATATCCGCGCGACGGATTCCGAAGGCGAAGTGCTGCGGCAGTTCATCGTCGAGGCCGACGGCACCCTGAGCATCGCCGGCATCCGCGGGCTTCCTGCCGGATACATCTCGGCCACCACAGCCGAAAACGCCGACGAAAACATGCGCCGCAGATTCCCGGTTCTGGCTCTTCCATCCGTCGGAAACCGGACAGAGGGATGGTACGGACTGAACATGGTCTATACCGACCAATCCGGCAACAACATACCACATTACGAAATCATCGTCGCCGACAACACTCCCGGCTGGAGCGAGGCCTTCGCATGCACATTCGTAGATGGCTGGCTCGCTCCCGTGGTAAGCTTTGAGGCCCGCCCGCCGATGGTCGCATCCGAAAACCCGTGGGCTGTGCCCATGCAACGCAGCACTGCCTGTCCCTCGCGGTTCCGGCTCATCGGCATCTACCGCGGCGGCTCACCGCTATCGCCGCTCAACAGCGCCGCTGCTCCCGGCATCGTGTCGCTGACAGTCGGCGACGGCATAGTGGAAATTCCGCCGCAGGAAGCCGGCTTCGCCAGCACCACTCTCTTCTCGGCGCCATTTGTCATCGGCGGCTCCGGAACGGCAACTGCCGACGGAAACACAGCGACCGCCACTGTGCCGCTGCCGATGCACAACGCTTATGGCGCCTACGGAACCACCTGGGCACAACCCGTTCCGGCGGTACTGCGCTGGAACATGAAATAGATACTCCGACTTATACTATATCCTCGCACACATGAACCATATCGACGTAAATATTATCCGCGGCCTGCTCGACAAGGCCAATATTTCCTCGCGCATCGACGAAGACGGCGACATTGTAGTAGTACAGGCCGCCGACGCCGATTTCAAACACGACGTCGTAATCTACATAATAGTGCACAACAACCGGCTGAGCTTCGCCGCCGGCGCCCCTGAATACGAACCCTCGCGCGACCCTTACCGACTGGCTAACCGCAACAACTGCCGACACAGCATGCCCACAGCCGTGGTACGCGCCAACCAGATAAGGATGGAATGCTCATTCCTGCTCGACGAGGAAGTATCCACCGAATATGTGATTCAGAACTGCATACGCATGCCATTGGGCGCGATATGGAACGCCTTCATAAACCTCGAACGCGACGACGAGGAGAATCCGCTCTGACATCGCAAGCGTGGATGAAAGCGGAAGCCTCCGACACGGCATAGCCGAACGCCGCCGCCTGCCCCGGAACGGTTATGAACAGATGCACCGAACCGGGCACCAGCCGGTACTCCACTTTGTTGCCAAGCCGCCGCAGGCGGTCGGCAAAATCTGCGCCCTGGTCTCTCAGAATATCGCGGTCCGCAGCCACCATCAATGTGGGCGGCAGTGTTTTCAGCACATCGTCGGAAGCCTCGGCCGGCGACACCAGAGGATTGTGTATGTCTGATGTGTAAGCCTCGTTAAAGGCTTCCATAAGGCCGCTGTCGAGTCCGAAACCGTCTCCGAACTCTTTCCAGCTCGAAGAATTATCGGCATAGGCTTTGGTGACAGGATAAAATGCCACCATGCTTTTGAATGTATCCCGCGGAAAACTCATTGCTGTGGCAATCGCCAGGTTGCCGCCGGAGCTGTCGCCCCCCAAAGAAATGCTGCTACACTTCCACCGGTCGAGATTGGCTGCCGCCGTATCCACAGCGGCCATACAGTCGTCCAGTCCCTCCGGATAGCCATGCTCGGGAGCAAGGCGGTAGTCCACCGCAAGAACGGCAATGCCATTGCCGGCCATAGCCGCACAGAATCGCGAGCAGCTGTTTATGCTTCCTATGGTCCATCCGCCGCCATGTAAATATATCAGTAGAGGGATGGTGTCGTTGTCATACCTGATGTCTCTGAAAAGCGCGAGATTGCCGCCCACATTCATCCGCCTTATTCCCGCCGGCAGTTCGGGGATGCTGTTACGCGAATTTCTTACGCCATCAAGCGACTCAGTGTCACCGGCAATGGCCATGCGTATTGCACCGGCCTGGTTTTCCTGGAGTTTTGCCGGCATGTCCGACAGAAACGAATCGGCTTCCCTGCGATATGTATCGTCGGAACCATGCGCCTCTGTTGCCGTTATCAGCAATGCGGCCGCTGCCATTGCCAGAATGATGTATCTGTTTATGTATTTCATCCGGAAATTTTGATAACGGAACAAATATACATTATTCCCGGCATTCAATCATACTCTATGTTCACATATCAAAAAAGATGCTGCGCCCGGTTGGGACACAGCATCTTTTGATATATCGGGAAAAGTGCGGACTTATTTCACGAGCACCTTGCGGCCGGCAACAATGTAGAGGCCGGCGGGCAGGGTGTCGATACCCTGGCCGGGAGCAAGAGTGGTCACATGGCGGCCGCTGAAGTTATAAACGGCACGGTAGCCGTTGTCGGCGGGTACGCTTTCGATTTCCTCTACTGACGACTGTGACGCCTTTACGATGTTGAAGCTTTTCCAAGTGTCGGCAGTGCTGAACGAATCGAAGGCAGCATCGGGCACCACGATGGTGAGTTCTTTGCCTCGCAGAGGAATGGAATTGGTCTTGAAAGCGGGAGCCTCGGTTCCTTCGAATGCCGACCAGTCGATTTTTGCCAGCACCTCGCAACGGTCGAAAGTTTCTGTAGCGAATGTGAAATTGGATGGCAGAACCACATTCTCGAGTGTGGAGCATGCGTAGAATGCAGCGGCGGTCTGGTTGAGGCCTGTGCAGCCGCGAAGGTCGATTTCGGTAAGCGCAGCGCATCCGTAGAATGCCTGCTCGAACGAACGGAAATTAGCCGCCTGTTCGGCAACCGGCATCACTACTTCGGACAATGCCTTGCAGTTCTGGAAAATACCTTTGGTAATGGTTCCGAAGATACCGGGGAACTGTGCCTCCAGGTTTGTTCCTATTGCTATTTCGGCCATGCTCATATCCACTTTTTCAAGCACGGAATTGCCGGTTGTGGCTGCGTTGTTGCCCAAGGCATCGCAAAGAGCCTTGAAATTGGTGGTTTCCCAGTAGCCGGTCAATGTCAGTTTCCTTGCGTCCTTGAGGTCGGAAGGAATGGTATTGGCATCGACGGTGTACACGCCTTCTTCGGGCTGTCCAACCGCCTGAAGAGTGATGTATTTCCATACTGGCGATGCCTTGAACGATTCGAACACGGCTTCCGGCACCATCATAGTAATCTGCGCCTGCTGTTCCTCGGTGAGATTCTCGAAAACCATCGCCTCTTCAGAAATGACAGGGGCTTCCTCGCCGGCAAACAGACTCCAGTCGATAAGCTTCAGTGCGCTGCAACTGTTGAACAGGAATTTACCGATGGTGAAACTGGCAGGAAGGACAACGCTTGCAAGCTGTGAGCACTTGCCGAAAGCATCCTCGCTCTTGGTCACATTGGCCCATTTCGACATATCGGCCATTGTGATGGCAGTGCCATAGAACGCGTCGTTGATATTTGTGACACCGGTCAATGCCGATACATCGCATGCCGTAAGTTTCTCGCAGTTCCAGAAAGCGCCCTGGAGGCTTGTTATATTGGCAGTGGTGGCGTTGGCAGGGAATTTGACAGATTTCAAAGCCTTGCACATCTTGAACACTCCGGCGTTCTGCATGCCGGCGGATACATAGAACGATGTGTTCTCGGCGAATGTCACTTCCGACATGTCAACCGTTTCGAGTTTGCTGTTGCCTACGGGTGGGAAGCCGAGGTTGGCTCCGATGGCCGAGCATAATTTCTGCAACGCTGCGGTGTCCCATTCCCCTGTCATCCTTATCGACACGGCGTCGTCAAGAGAGGTGGGGATGTTCTCGGCATCGAATGTGTATTCACCCGGCTTGGGAGGCGCGGGCACACCCATCATAATGGGCGTATTTTCGAATGTGAGGTTGGAATCGTCCACGAAATTGCCCATCTGTCCCCAGCGGTTGGAACCCCATCCATAGAGCACACCTTCGCTGGTGAGAACCGACGAGAATCGCTGGCCCGACGACAGCTGCACGGATGTTGTGTTTTCAGGCAGGAGAACCTCGACGGGCGTGTAGCTGAACTGATTCATACCCACTTCGTAGGACTCGCCTTTGCCGTCGCCCAAAGCACCGTTGGCATTTGCGCCCCATGCGAGCACCTTGCCTCCGGCAATAACAACACGCACATACTGGCATCCGCTCAACGCGGTCACCGGCGCGGAAATAGCGGTCACCTGTGTGGGAACATCCACGTTGGGCAGGGTCGCACCTTCTTCCAGACCGCTCATATCGGAATTGAGTCCGAGTATATTCTCCTGGTTGTCGCCCCAGGCCCACAGAGTGCCGTCCTCTTTCACGCCATATGATGCATTGTTGATGGCATATACTGCCTGCCACTTGTCATTGCTGATGCGGGTGGGCACTTTTACACTTGTCTGTTCGTTGATGAGCTGTTTATAGGGAGCGAATCCCCAGCCCCAGAGTGAGCCGTCGTCCTTAAGGGCAAGGACATGTGTGGAACCTATCGACACCTGTTTCCAGTCGTTGTCGGTGCCGACCCTGATAGGTACGGAGCTGTTTCGGGTATCGCCTTGTCCAAGGCAGAAATCCTCTCCGCTACCCCATGCCCAGAGTGAGCCGTCGGTCTTTATGCCCATCACGGTGAAGCACCATGTAATGGATGTGCCGAGCGATTCCCAGTCGGAATCGGTACCGACCTGCACCAGTGAGGTGTGTTTGGTTACTCCGTCACCGACGCCGGACATCTGTTTCTCATTGGAACCCACAGTCCATAGTGTTCCGTCTTCCTTTATAAAGAATCCGCAACCCCTGGCTCCGTAGGCCGCTTTCCAGTCGTTGTCGGTGCCTATCTGAAGCGGTGTGGACGACTGCTTCTGGTCTACCGATCCCTGTCCGAGCTCGCCCAGTTCATTGTCACCCCAGCCCCAGAGGGTTCCGTCGGCCTTTATGGCGTACACCGTGTTGTCACTCGCCGATACCGTTTTCCATACCGGGTTATCGGCTGCGAAAGCCGATGTTGCCAGGCTGAGTGCTGCCGCGGCAAACAAGCATTTAGAAATAACGTTCATGTTGAATATCTGATTGAATAGTGTAATCTGTTTATTTTACCACGAATTTCACCGTCTGGCCAAATGCGTTGCGGGCAACATAAATGCCTGGAACCAGAGTGGATGCAGGAATTTCCGCTGTGCCGCCGGCTATTTCCCCGCTGAGGCAAAGCATACCTCCGATATTGAACACCTCGAACCTTCCGTCGGCACCGGAGAGCACTACCGCGCCGCCTTCCATGCGATAGCGCATGGCCGGAATATCGGCTACGTCAATCTGGGATACGGAACCTACGGGGGTCTCTCCGCCACGTACCACGGGGCATATCATGAAGCTTCCGTAGTTGCCACCGAAGTAGCTCACCGGGCGCAGATAGTCGCTTTCGCCGCTCAGACGAACAAACGAGTTATGTGCAAGCTTGTTGGAAGCATCTTCCGGAGCCATTGTCCTGTTGGGCATCACGTCCATGAGCATATGGAAATCCTCTGTGGCGGGGTCGTTGCTCCATCCGTCCACGTCGATGAAAATAAGCTGTTTGCCGTATAATTCCACAGGATTGTCGAATCTCATCTGGATTACCGCACCGTTCTTTACCGGCACCCATACGCCGTCGTCGGCAGTCTTTATGTCCTCGAAATCCACATATCCGCCTTCGAGGGGATATCCGGTGAACTGTATGTCGTTTTCGCCGAGCAGCGACATCCATGCCCTGATACGGATTTTCGCACCCTCTTTCCAGCGGGTGGGCTTGGTGTTCAGATACACATTCACACCGTCGAGAAAACCTTCTTCGAGCGACATCATGTAGAAATTGCCCACACCAGCGATGTCGAGCTTGTTTGTACCTCCCAGACAGCCGTTAGTGGCGCCGAAGTCCTGGTCGTAGAAGTTTGTTCCCAGGCCATAGGTCACCGCCCATTCGCGGCAATCCGCCAGGCACAGCTCGGCCACGCCGCCGACTTTGAGTTTCAGATCGGGCTGGTATTCCGAAGTTCCCGAAGGGTAATCCACCGTCAGTTTAGGGAAATCGTAGGTTCCCACACTATTGTATCTTACTATAGCGTTCCGCGAAGATGCGTCTTCGATGACACCACCATCTGCCGACCAGTTCCATGCCGAAGGCACGCCCGTGGAGGAATCGATGTATTTCACCGACTTTTCAGCCGGAATCCACATGAAGGCTCCGTTGTTTACAGGATTCTGTGTGGTGAAACTGGCAACCGGAGTAGGGTCGGTGTCAGTTATGGTTCCTACGTAACGCAGGGCAGTCGGATGCTCATAGGAAGCTTCCTGTGCAAGAATTCCCGAGAAACATAGCAAGAACGGGAGAGCGATGTAAAATTTCTTCATCTGAGTTGTTTTTTTACTTGTGATGTCGTTCGCAAAATTGATGCAACAGGAAGTTAAAAGCAAATTATTGCAGTCTACTGAAGGTCTACCGGGCGTGTATTTGGCGGAATTTACTATCTTTGGAGCATGAAATGCCTCCTGCCCATCGTTTTTTTATCAGTATTGCTTATTTCCTGCAGCGAGAACATCAATAGACTTGAACCGTTCCGTTGGGAATCGACAGATCCGGATTTCGATGCTGTGACATTGGAATTGGAGCAGGATTTCATGGACTATCTGCCGGTCGACAGCCTAAGCGAGAAGGTGGAGTTGCTCGAACATCTCTCGGAAAGTTGCGACTCCGGCGACGTCAGGCATATACGCAGCCATTACTGGAGAGCCCGACTGCTGTCGCGCGCGGGATATAAGGACTCGGCACTGATGCTTATAACAACAAGCATGGCAATGATTGATTCCGTTCGATATACCTACGATTTTTTCAGGTTCAGGTCGCTTCTGCGCCAGATGTCGAAAACGAGGGGTGTGCGGTCGTATCATGAGATCGACGAAGAAATGAGATTCTACAGTTCGGTAGGCGACGCCCCGATGACAGCAGCCATCTATATCAACTTCGGAACGAATCTATATCACATCGGGGAACACGACAAAAGCCTTGAATATATGCGCAAGGCAGATGAGATAAACCGTGAATTGGGATACCACAAAACCGTGGCGAAAAATGCCATAAACATCGCCAACATCCAGTTCAGGCGTGGCAATTCCGATGAAGGTGAAGCAATATTGCTCGGCCTTCTGGAAGACCCGGAAATCACTGGCGATGCCTATGCATACAATCTTGTGCTCCGGAACCTCTATGCGCACACCGACGATGTGAGCTGGCTGCTCATGGCATACCGTACTGTCGAGGACAGCGAGGCATACCGCGATATGCAAGGCGAGTACGAGGTGTTTCTCAGCAGCTATTACGACCATAAGGGGCAGGCCGATTCGGCCGTGATATTCAGCCGCCGGGCCATGAACAACATAGATTTCGTCGATGACTACGGATACAAAGGACTTATAATGTCGGCCTATGCGTCCACAATGGAGAGGGAAGGCAAAATCGACAGCGCCCTGCAATACCAGAAACTGTATGTCCTCTATTCCGATTCGGATTATGCCCGGAACCAGCCGGAAGAAGTACTGCGCCTGGCCAACATGCGCGAGGTATCGCTGGCAATGGCCCGCGAGAATGAACGCGCACAACGCACAAGATTCTACTTCACAGCAACTCTTTTTGTCGTGCTGCTGTTGGGCGGTGTTATTTACTTCATGCTTTACCGCAAGCAGAAAAAGCACCAGCTCGCAAGCCGCGACAGCCGGCTCGAGCTGGAAAAGAGCCGGCGCCAACTCCTTGCAACCATGCTTGCGATGGAAGACAAGAACAACATGCTCACCGCCCTTCGCGAGGAAATCGAAGGAATGCTCAAGGATGGCATCATAGGGGCCCAGGAAGCCGGAAGGCTGGAAACACAGATAAAGATGCACATTGCCGGCGGTGAGGAATGGGACACCTTCCAGCAATTGTTCGTGAAGGTGAATCCGGACTTCATTTCCCGCCTGCATGCGGCATATCCCGCGCTGTCCGATTCGTATGTGCGCCTGGCTACCTACATCTACATGGGCCTGGACAACAACAAGATTGCAAGACTGCTGGTGATACGTCCCGAATCGGTGAAGCAGGCACGCTGGAGATTGCGCCGCATGATGGGACTCGATAAGGATACGCCTCTCGACGATGCCATAAAGTCGTTGGGTGATGTAAAGACGGGATAGTGGTTGAGAAATTGTTCTTGTACGTGAGGAGGAATTTTTGTAATTTTGAATCTTGAATCGCCCTATCCCGGAGTCCCCGGCAATCGGCGGCAGCCAAACTATTGAATAACAACAACTCCGCTCCTCAATGGCAACACCTCCACCATTTGTCCACCTCCACGTACACACCCATTATTCGGTGCTGGACGGACTGTCGGCAATTCCGGCGCTTGTAAAAAAGGCCGCCTCCGACGGCATGGGTGCTCTGGCGATAACCGACCACGGCAACATGTTCGGAGCTATGGAGTTTGTGAATGCCATCGGCAAACACAACAAAGGAGTAAAGAGTGCTGTGGCTGAGGCGGAAAGCAAGCTCAAGGCAGCCGAAGAGGCCGGCGATAGCGCAGCCGCGGAAACAGCACGCACAGAACTGGAAGCGGCACGCAGCCGGAAGCTCAAGCCTATTATCGGCTGCGAAATGTACGTGGCGTCAGGCGACATGCGCGAGCGTTCCGACAAAAAAGATACAGGCAGGCACCTGGTGGTACTTGCCAAGAACGCCACCGGCTACCGCAACCTCATAAAGCTGGTTTCCAAGGCATGGACCGAAGGCTTCTATTTCCGTCCGCGCATCGACAAGGCACACCTTGCCGAACACCGCGAGGGACTGATTATATGCTCGGCATGCCTCGGCGGCGAAATTCCGCGCCTGCTGCTGGCCGGCGACACAGCCGGTGCCGAAGAGGCCGTGAAGTGGTGGAAAAGTGTATTCGGCGACGATTACTACATCGAACTGCAGCGCCACAAGGCCACAGTGCCACGCGCCAACCACGAGACATACCGCCTGCAGCAGAGCATAGAGCCGCAGCTTATCGACATCGCCAACCGGAATGGTGTCAAGATTATATGCAGCAACGACTGCCATTTTGTCGACGAGGCCGATGCCGAGGCACACGACCGCCTCATATGCCTGTCGACAAACAAATTCCTCAACGACGAAACCCGCATGCTCTACAGCAAGCAGGAATGGTTCAAGACACGTGCCGAGATGGAGGCCATCTTCTCCGATCTGCCGCAGGCGCTGGCGAACACTACGGAAATTGCCGCCAAGGTGGAGGAATACAGCATCGAGCATGCTCCCATCATGCCCTTCTACGCCATACCCGCCGAGTTCGGCACCGAGGAGGAATACCGCAGCCGCATAACCGAAGAGGAGCTTTTTGCCGAGTTCACCGGCGATGAGCACGGAAACACGGTGCTTTCGCGCGAGGCCGCCGAGAAAAAAATAAAGGCTCTCGGTGGCTACGACAAACTGTACCGCATAAAATTCGAGGCCGACTACCTTGCCAAGATAGCATTCGAGGGCGCGCACCGCCGCTACGGCGAAGTACTGTCGCCGGAAGTGGAGGAACGCATACGCTTCGAGCTGCACATAATGAAGACCATGGGCTTCCCCGGCTACTTCCTCATCGTGGAAGACTTCATACGCCAGGGACGGGCCATGGGCGTGAGCATCGGCCCGGGGCGTGGGTCCGCGGCCGGCTCCGTAGTGGCATACTGCCTGGGAATAACACAGATCGACCCGCTGAAATACGATCTTCTGTTCGAACGCTTCCTCAACCCCGACCGCATATCGCTCCCTGACATCGACATCGACTTCGACGACGACGGCCGCGAGGACGTGCTCAACTACGTGACCGAGCGCTACGGCGCACCCAATGTGGCGCACATCATCACATACGGCACCATGGCAGCCAAAACGTCCATCAAGGACGTGGCGCGCGTGATGAACTACCCCATCGACAAGAGCAACGCCCTCACCAGGCTTGTGCCCGACCACATGCCCATCGACCCGCGCGACCCAAAGAAGGAAAAGGAGCTGAAACAGACGGTGGGCAACCTCATCGACTATGTCGACGACTTCAAGAAGGCCATGGCCGACCCCGAAGTGGCGCAGATTATGGAATATGCCCGCAAACTCGAGGGTACAGTGCGCAACACCGGTGTGCACGCATGCGGTGTGATTATCTGCCGCGACGACATCACCGACTGGGTGCCCGTGAGCACCGCCCAGGACAAGAACGGCGACCGCATTCTGGTGACACAGTACGAAGGCAGCGTTATCGAGAGCACCGGCCTCATAAAAATGGACTTCCTCGGGCTGAAAACGCTGTCGATCATCCGCGACGCAGTGGCCAATATCAAGGCACACCGCGGCATCGACATCGACATGGACACCATTCCGCTCGACGACAAAGCCACCTACGAACTCTACAGCCGCGGCGCCACCGTGGGCACATTCCAGTTCGAAAGTGCCGGCATGCAACGCTACCTGCGCGAGCTCAAACCCACCGTGTTCGAGGATCTCATCGCCATGAACGCCCTCTACCGCCCGGGGCCGATGGAGAACATACCCGAGTTCATCGAGCGCAAACACGGCCGACATCCCATAACCTACGACATCCCCGAGATGGAGAAATACCTCTCGGACACCTACGGCATCACTGTGTACCAGGAACAGGTGATGCTTCTGTCGCGACTGCTCGGCGGCCTTACCCGCGGCCAGAGCGACACCCTGCGCAAGGCAATGGGTAAAAAGCAGATCGAGAAAATGAACGAGCTCAAGGATATTTTCATGGACGGCGGCCGAGAGCGAGGACACAACCCCGCCATCCTTGAAAAAATCTGGAAAGAATGGGAGAAATTCGCCTCCTACGCTTTCAACAAGAGCCACGCCACCTGCTACAGCTGGGTAGCTTTCCAGACCGGATTCCTGAAAGCCAACTACCCTGCCGAGTTCATGGCCGCGGTGCTGAGCCGCAACATCAACGACACCAACAAGCTCACCACCTACATGGACGAGTGCAAAGCCATGGGAATAAGCGTGAAAGGCCCCGACATCAACGAGAGCGGCATGTCGTTCAGCGTAACCTCCGCCGGCGACATACGCTTCGGCCTCAGCGCCATCAAGGGCGTCGGGTCCGATGTGGTGAACAAAATAATATCGGCACGCGCCGACGGACCGTTCAAGGACATCTACGACTTCGTGGAACGGGTGCCATCGGGGGCCCTCAACCGCCGAGTCTTCGACGGCCTTACACTGGCCGGAGCCTTCGACTGCTTCCATGGCATAAAGCGCGAGGACCTGGTGGCCGAAATAGGAAAACGCGGCGAGACCGCAAGTGAAATACTGCTACGCTATGGCGGCCAGTACCAGAACGCGCGCACCACGCAGTCGGCCTCGCTCTTCGGCTTCGACGACGACAGTCTTGTGGAAGCCAGCCGCCCGCCATTGCCCCACGCTCCGGAATGGAGCGACCTGGCGCGCCTGAACCGCGAGCGCGAACTCGTGGGCATGTACCTCTCGGCACATCCGCTGGATCCGTTCCGCGTGGAAGTGGAATACGGCGCCGACTGCTCCATTGCCGAAAAGAACGAAATAACACAGCCCATGCAGTCGCTGGCAATAGCGGGAATGATCATGGAGGTGAACGAACGCACCACCCGCGCCGGAGGCAGCATGACAATTGTGAAAATAGAGGACTTCAGCGGCTCCACCGACTTTGCCGTGTTCGAGCGCCAGATGGCCGGGCTCGGAGGACTGCTCGTGCCGGGAACACCTGTTATGGTGTACGGACAGCTGAAAACCGACCGCAACGGCGCCCTGCGCTTCAATGTGGAGAAAGTGAGGCGCCTCGCCGAACTGCACGGCCGCCTGTTCCGCACACTGAACATAATCCTGGAGCCCTCGCAGGCCGACACCGTGGCCGCGCTGCTGGAAACGCCCGTAAAGGACGGTTCCGAGGTGGAACCGGTCGATGTGGTCATAACAGTCCACGACCCCGGGCTTCAGCGGAAGCTCACCTTCAACACCACTGCCAAGGTGCATCCCACGGCCGAATTCGTCCGCAACCTCAGACACGCCGAGGTGGCTTTCCGGCTCGAACGAAGCCGCCAGGCAATGTGACATCAAAAAATTCAACAGAAAACCAACAACACAAATACAATATGGCACTGACATTCACCGACGAAAACGTAGAACAGATAATCGAGAGCGGCAAACCCGTGATGGTAGACTTCTGGGCGACATGGTGCGGACCCTGCGTGGCCATGGGCCCCATGGTCGACAAACTGGCCGAAGAATACGAAGGACGTGTGGAGATAGGCAAGTACAACACCGACGACGGCAACGACTTCTGCATGGCCAACCGCGTGATGAGCGTCCCCACCTTCATATTCTTCAAAGACGGCAAAGCCGTGGCACGGCTCGCCGGCGCACAGAAAGAGGAAACCGTGCGCGCCAAGCTCGACGAACTCCTTAAAGCGTAACGCAAACGGCAGGATGAAGAATATCTATTCTCCTGCCGACATCGAGCGACTGCTCGAGTCGATTCTCGGTCGCCCCGCCGACATTGCCCGCCTGCCCGAGCAGGAACGGGCACTGGCAACGGAGCGGCGCAACGTGTTTGTCGACGCCGTCGGCGCCGCCGTGGCCGCCGAAGTGCTCACACTGCGCTCCGGCTCCATACGCCCCGTGGTGGTGTTCGCCGGCGACGACCTCAACGGCGCCTATGCCTTCGCCGCGGCAACCGCCCTGCACGACGCAGGATGTCCGGCGAGCGTCTACTTCATCAATGTGGCGAACACACGTTGCGCCGACGTGGTGAGAGCCCGCACAATCTTTCTTGAAACCGCCGGCCAGGGTTTCCTTTTCGAAACCGTGGATATGGACCTCCAGATGCCGGAGTTCGTGCCCGGCATGATTGTGGTCGACGGACTCTTCGGCCGCGAATACAAAAAGCCGCTGCGAGGCGGCTATCAGGTGCTGGCGCGCAAAATCAACGCCTCGGAAGGTTTTGTGGTATCCATCGACCTGCCCTCCGGCATGACTCCCGACCTCTCGGTGGGCATGATCAACAACAACATCGTGCATGCCAGTCTCACCCTCACTCTCGTGGGGCCGTCGCTGGCGTTCTACATGCCCGAGAACGCCGACCTGCTCGGCCGCTGGAAAGCGCTTCCCCTGCCATATCCCCGCGACCTGCTGCACGGCATCCGTTGCCGCGCCCGCCTGGTCGATGCCGCCGGAGTGCGTAAAATCATGCCCCGACGCAACCCCTTCGCCAGCAAAGCCGACCTCGGCACCGCTCTGGTGTGTGCCGGCAGTTACGGCATGCTCGGCGCAGCCGTTCTGGCAACCCGAGGCGCACTGCGCTCCGGCTGCGGAAAAGTGGTGTGCCGCGCGCCGAGATGCGCGTTCTATGTAATGCAGACGGCAGTCCCGGCAGCCATGTTCGAAACCGACGGCGAGCCTCTGGATATCCACAGTTTCGACAGCGACATCGAGGCCGACGCCGTGGCCATCGGCCCCGGAATAGGACGCTCGGAGGCCACAGTACTGGCTCTGGACAGTTTTCTGAAATACATGCGCGCCAAGCGACGTCCGGTGATTCTCGATGCCGACGCCCTCAACTGCATCTCCCGACGCCCATCCATGCTGGACTATCTGCCGCCGCGCAGCATCCTCACGCCCCACGCCGGCGAGTTCGACCGCATATTCGGCTCCCACCCAACAGCCTCCACACGCCTGCTCAAAGCCATCGAGGCCGCGGCACACTACAATGTGGTGATTGTCCTCAAAGGCCATTACACCCAGACGGTGTGGCCCGACGGCTCCGTGCTGGTGAATTCCTCGGGCACGGAAGCGCTGGCCACAGCAGGCTCGGGCGATGTGCTCACCGGACTTATGGCGGGGCTTATGGCGCAGAAGATGCCGCCGGAATATGCCGCCGTGGCAGCGGTGTACATCCATGGGCTGGCCGGCAAAATAGCCGCCGCCTCCAACGGCATCGCCGGCACCACATCCGAAGACATCGCCGATGCCCTGGGACCGGCAATACAGTCTCTCACCGAACAACAGCAAAAAAGATGAAACACAGCCTCAGAACACTCCGTCCGCGCCGTTCTATCCTCATTCTGGCTATGCTTCTATGCATGGCTACGGCTCCTGCGCAGACTTCGCAACGCCTCAATGCCGGCAAGGCTTCCGACTATGGCATGGTGTACAGTCTGCCGCTGACAGCGGTCGACATCTACCTCCAGGCCGAACTCACCGAGTCTCAGCCCGGCGAATTCCACAACTACGCCCGCCGGCACATGGATATCGACAACGCCATAACCGCCGGAAGCCGCACCGCACGCCTGGTAGATGCCGTGATTGTTCCACGCGGCATTCCCGACCCCGCGCAGCAGTGGCTGGCACAGTTCAAGAATGGCTCCAATGTGTTCATGACGCTCACCTCCGACAACATACCACTGGCCATCAACAGCGACACCGAAGCCCACATCGAGATGCCCGAAATTCCGCAGAGCACCGAGTTCGGAGCCACCCCCCTCGACGGCGACATCGCCCGCCAGGCCGTGACACAGGACATGGCTCGCAGCTCGTCGGTGTCGAAAAAAGCCGAGCTGGCCGCACAACGCATCTTTGAAATCCGCGAGATGCGTTCCGACATCCTTTCGGGGCAGGCCGACAACATGCCGTCGGACGGCGCGGCCATGCAGCTGGTGCTCGACAATCTCGCGGCGCAGGAAGCGGCGCTCACTGCCATGTTCGCCGGCACCACACGCTCACGCACCGTAACCTCGAAAATAACACTCACACCCGACAGCACCGGGCTGAGCGCACGCACCGCCGCACGCCTCTCGGCTGTCGACGGCCTTCTCACACCCGACGACCTTTCCGGGGAACCGATAGAGGTGGAGATAACCGTTCTGGAACAAGGCTCTCTGCCGGTTAACGACAAAGGCGAGATAAAATCCTTCCCGCGCGGAGGCGTCGCCTACCGCATTCCCGGGCGTGCGAGAGTGGATGTGCGCTTCCGAGGCAACACCATCGCATCGCGCGAAGTGGCTATCGCGCAGCTCGGAGTGGTATTCGGTCTGAATCCATCGCTGTTCTCCGACAAACGCGAGCCATGGCAGGTGATATTCAACCCCGACAACGGCGCCGTACTCGAACTCGGCCCTGCCCAACTGCAATAAGTTCAAAAAAATACACTATTATGAAAAAGTTTCTCACAGAATTCAAGGAGTTTGCCATGAAAGGCAACGTGGTCGACATGGCCGTGGGCGTGATCATCGGCGCCGCATTCGGCAAAATAGTCACCTCGCTTGTCAACGACATCATAATGCCTGTGGTAGGTGTGCTGACCGGCGGCACCAACTTCAGCGACTACAAATGGGTGATCAAACCCGAAGTCAGCGGAGGCGAGGAAATAATTCCCGAAGTGGCTGTGACATGGGGCGCTTTCGTACAGACTGTGGTGGATTTCCTGATTATCGCTTTCTGCATATTCATGGCCATAAAGTTCATCAACAAGCTCCGCAAACCCGCACCGGAGCCTGAGACTGCCAAACCCGTCGCTCCGGCTCCCCCAACCCAGGAAGAACTGCTCACCGAAATCCGCGACCTGCTGCGCCGCGACCTCGAGTCCAAGAAATAAACAAATCTTGCGGCCACTCTTCCTCATAGGCTTCATGGCCAGCGGCAAAAGCACTCTTGGCAGGGCTCTGGCAGCCATGCTGCCCGGACGCCGCTTCATCGACCTCGACTGCGAGACCGAAGCCATCCTCGGCTGCAGCGCCGCGGAAGCCGCAGCCGAAGGACGCTTCGAGGCATTCCGCAGCGCCGAAAGCGAGGCATTGCGCCGTGTGGCCTCGTGTGAAGGCGCCATCGTGGCCTGCGGAGGCGGCACTCCGTGCTACCACGACAATATGGACATAATGCTCGCCGCAGGCACAGTGGTGTGCCTGCGGGCATCGACCGACCGCCTGCTCAAACGCATAGCCGAAGCCCCCGCCGGGAGCCGCCCGCTGCTGGCGGGACTAAGCGGCGACGCCCTCGCCGCTAAAGTGGACGAACTGCAAGCCGCACGCGAGACCGCCTATAGCCAAGCGCATGCATTTTTCGACTCCTCGTTCCTGGACACAGTGGAGGAACTCGAAAGCAGCTGCCGCCGTTTCATAGCCGAGTCAGGACTTACCGACAACAGCAAACCCCACACCGAACCATGATGGAAGCTCCCGTACCTCTCGAAGAGCCTCTGTGCACTTCCACTGCGGCCCACATAGCCACCGTAGGGCTGCCCGCCACCCGCGGTAACGACGCCGGCAGTTTTCCGCTCACACCGGAAGGTGCCGCCAGGCTGATTGCCCGCGGCTTCGCGGTTACAATGGAAAGCGGAGCCGCCGACTGCATACACTACACCGATGCCGACTATGCCGCCTGCGGTGTGGAAATAGGAGGCCGCGCCAAGGCTCTTGGCTGCGACATCGTGGTATATCTGCCCACACCCACAGCCTCCGACGCGGCGTTGCTCAAGGCGGGTGCATTGCTGTTCACCAACATGAACCTGGACAACAGCGCCGTGCCCGCTCTGCGTGCCCTGCTGCAGCGCCACGCTATCTGTGTACGCCTGGACAACATCGCCGACCACAGAGGAAGGCGGCCTTTCGCCGATATCCTCAGCGAAGTGGGAGGCTGCGCCGCGATAACCGCTGCTGCTGCCATGCTTGCCGACAGCGTCGGCGGCAAAGGCATACTCATGGGCGGAGTGGCAGGCATAGTCCCCTGTGAGGTGCTGGTCACGGGCTCTTCCATTGCAGCCATAGCCGCCGCACGGACAGCCCTGGGGCTGGGAGCCACCGTGCGCATGTTCGACAACGACACCTACAGCCTCCGCCATGCCTCCGGACAGCTCGGACACGGAGTGGCAGGCAGCACCTTCCACCCCAGGGTGTTCGAAAACGCCCTGCGCAGCGCCGACATTATTGTGGCCACCGCCACCGACCATGCTCCGGCAATCGACGCCGACCTCACTGCCATGCTCAAACGCGGCGCCATATGCTTCGACCTCACCGGAGGCAAAACATTCACAGCCCTGCAGGCCGTGCCGCTGAACTACAACTGGCAGTCGATGCCACGCCAGCCGCAACAACGGCTCTGCATAACCGACTGCGCCATGGCCGTGCCGCGCACGGTGGCAATGGCCATGAGCAACGCCTTCGCCGCCCTGTTCGACGACATCGCCGTGTGCGACGGTGCCATTACCAACGCCCTGCGCCTGAATTGCTGCCTGCGCACCGGCGCACTCACCTTCCTTGGAAAATGTGTCAACGCCCGCGCCGCGGCTCTGCTGGGAGTTCGCACCGTCGACATCAACCTGTTTCTCCAATTCTCATGAGCAAAGCCCGCCGAAAATTCTACGTTGTGTGGCAGGGATATTCCCCGGGAATATACGACTCCTGGACCGAATGCCAGCAACAGACCGTAAACTACCCCGGAGCGAAGTTCAAAAGCTTCGACAGCCTCGAGGAAGCCACCGCGGCATACCGTGGCAATCCCGAAGGCCAGCTCGACCTGGTGCGCGCCATAGCATCGGCCCTACCCGGAATGGAGGCTTTCACCGGCCGACTTTCACGCCCCAAGAGCGGAATCGCCGTCGACGGCGCATGCGCCGGCAATCCCGGAGTGATGGAATACCGCGGCGTCGACATAGCCTCCGGCAGGGAACTTTTCAGAATAGGTTCCGCCGGCAATCTCATAGGCACCAACAACATCGCCGAGTACCTTGCCATCGTGCATGTGGCGGCATTGCTGAAAAAAGCCGGCGACACCACCACGACAATCTACAGCGACTCCCGCACCGCCCAGAGCTGGGTGCGCAAAGGCGCCGCCCGCTCAACCCTGGAATACGCTCCGGCCACAGCAGCTACAAAAGCGCTTATCGACCGTGCCGACCTGTGGCTGCACAACAACAGAATAATGAATTCCATCGTTAAATGGGACACCGAGGCATGGGGGGAAATACCCGCCGACTTCGGCAGAAAATGAATCCCTACATAACCACATCCAACAAATGGCTAAGAAACTCAACATACTCAAGAACGACAGCTGGCTCGAACCCTACGCCGCAGCCATAGAAGGCCGACATGCCGATGCCGTGCGCAAGGAGCAACAACTTACAGGCGACGCCGGCTCGCTCTCCGACTTCGCCAACGCCCACCGCTACTTCGGCCTGCACCGCCATGGCCGCTACGGCTGGACCTTCCGCGAATGGGCCCCCAACGCCACCGCCATATACCTCATTGGCGATTTCAACGGCTGGCAGCAGACTCCCGAGTATGCCCTGCACCGCATCGACGACGGCCCCGGCGGTGTCTGGGAAGCCACGTTCCCGCCCAAAGCCATCCGCAACGGGCAGCGGTATAAAATGATGGTGCACTGGCACGGCGGATGCGGCGAACGCATTCCCGCCTATGCCAACCGTGTGGTGCAGGACCCCGACACACACATATTCTCCGCCGAAGTGGATGCCCCGCACCGCCATTTCACATGGACCGACGCCGATTTCCGCCCCGACACCGCTCCGCTGCTGATCTATGAATGCCACATAGGCATGGCACAGCAGAAAGAGGATGTAGGCAGCTACGAGGAGTTCCGCACCAACGTGTTGCCGCGCATCGCCGCCGACGGCTACAACGCCATCCAGATCATGGCCATCCAGGAACATCCCTACTACGGCAGCTTCGGATATCATGTGAGCAGTTTCTTCGCGCCTTCCAGCCGCTTCGGCACCGCCGCCGAACTCAAGGCGCTGGTCGACGACGCCCACAGCCGGGGCATTGCCGTGATTATGGACATTGTCCACAGCCACGCCGTAAAGAACGAGAACGAAGGTCTCGGACGCCTCGACGGCACTCCCGACCAGTATTTCCACCACGACCCAGCGCGGCGCAACCACCCCGCATGGGACTCGCTGTGTTTCGACTACGGAAAGAATGAAGTGCTGCATTTCCTGCTCTCCAACTGCAAATACTGGCTCGAGGAATTCCATTTCGACGGCTTCCGCTTCGACGGTGTCACATCGATGCTGTACTACGACCACGGCCTGGGAAAAGCCTTCGGCGGATATGCCGACTACTACGACGGAGGCCAGGACACCGACGCCATAGTCTACCTCACGCTGGCCAACAAGCTCATACACCAGGTCAGGCCGCACGCCATAACCATAGCCGAGGAAATGAGCGGCATGCCGGGTCTGGCTCTGCCCTTCCGCGACGGCGGCATCGGCTTCGACTACCGCATGGCCATGGGCGTGCCCGACTTCTGGATAAAGACTCTCAAGGAGAAACGCGACGACGACTGGCATCCCACATCCATTTTCTGGGAACTGACCAACCGCCGAGCCGACGAGAAGACGATATCCTATGTCGAAAGCCACGACCAGGCTCTTGTGGGCGATAAAACGGTGATTTTCCGCCTCATCGACGCCAAGATGTACTGGCACATGTGCGTCGACGACAACGACTTCGACGTATCGCGCGGCATTGCCCTGCACAAGATGATACGCCTTGTAACACTGGCCACCATCAACGGCGGCTACCTCAACTTTATGGGCAACGAGTTCGGCCATCCCGAATGGATCGACTTCCCGCGCGAAGGCAACGGCTGGAGCTACAAATACGCACGCCGCCAGTGGGACCTGGTGGATCGCCAGGACCTCAAGTACCGCTATCTCAACGCGTTCGACAACGCCATGATAGGTCTCGTGAGCCATGTGCACAACTTCCAGGCAAAACCCGTGCGCAAACTATGGGAGAAGGACGACGACCAGGTGCTGGCTTTCATGCGCGGCGACCTGCTGTTCGTGTTCAACTTCAGCCCCGTGAACAGCTACAACGGCTACGGAATCCTCGCGCCCGCGGGATGCTACGTGCCCGTGTTATCCACCGACGACCCCGCTTTCGGAGGCTTCGGCAACATCGACCTCACCGTAAAACACCTCACCCAACCCGACCCGCTGTTCGAACCTGCCGGTGTGGAGCGACTCCCCCTGTACCTGCCGGCACGCACAGCCCTGGTGCTCAAGAAAAAACGCTGACTATGAAAGTCCTTCTCCTTAACGGCAGCCCCAGAAAAGAGGGCAACACCTCCATGGCGCTCGGCCAGGTGGCCGAAATACTCGAAGCCGAAGGCATCGAAACCGTGAACATGTGGATAGGCAACGAACCTGTGCGCGGATGCATCGGTTGCGGCGCCTGCGCACAGAAAGGACGCTGCGTGTTCCACGACAGCCTCTACGAAGAAATCCTCGCGGTGCTCGATGCCGGAGTCGACGCCCTTGTGGTGGGCACGCCGGTGTACTTCGCCGGTCCCAACGGCTCGCTGTGCGCCATCCTTGACCGTATATTCTATTCCGCCGGCGACCGTCTGGCCTGGAAACCCGCCGCCGGCATCTCCGTGTGCCGGCGTGGCGGCGCATCGGCAAGCTTCGACCGCCTGAACAAATACTTCGCCATCAACAACATGCCCATCGCCGGCTCGCAATACTGGACCATAGCATATGGCCGCGCACCAGGCGAAGTGGCCTCCGACGGCGAAGGCATGCAGACACTCCGCGCCATGGCACGCAACCTCGCATGGATGATGCGAACCGCAGCCACCGAGCAACATCCCGCCGCCGAAGAACCCCGCCAGCGCACCAACTTCGTGCGATAGCACCGGACAACGCGTGGTCTTTGGTAATTAGTTCATATATTCGCAGCCATAGGCCGATTTGATGGAGCTTAGCTGTGGTTACGTGACAGAGAAGGAAGGGTGGAGATTGCGGCTAAGGGCAAGAAGATGGAATAAACTAATTTTCAAAGACTGCTTAGTATCCATAAATGCAATATTAGCGGAAATATTTGAAGAACTCTACCTTATTTGGGCTTCGATTGATTTTGCGCTTGCTTGCTCCGCATAGTTATGGCGATTTGTGTTTGCATCATCGGGAAATAATGCTTATCTTTGCAGCGCTTTAGCCCCCGCGCGGGGGTTGGGCCGACGATAGTCTTATGGTGTAATGGTAACACATCAGTTTTTGGAGCTGAGTTTCCAGGTTCGAGTCCTGGTAAGACTACAACTTTCCAATCCGGGCGCATCCTCAGCGACAGCGCCCGGATTTCTTTTTACGCATCCTGCATGAACAACTATAACAGCGCAAACGCCCACAGACTCGACAGCAGAATTTTCTTCGAGCCGGAAAGCCACACCTATTCCGTGCGCGACGACAACGGATACATGGTTGAATGCCAGAGTGTGACTACCGTGGTCGACAATCTTTTCGCACAGTTCGACGCCGCATACTGGGCCGCGCGCAAAGCCACTCCAACCCACACCGCCGAGCAGATAATCAAGGAATGGGAACTGAAAGGCGAGCGTGCGCGCGAACTCGGCACCTTGCTCCACGAGCGTATCGAAGGCCACTACCTGGGACTCGAGCCCGAAGCTGAAGCACTCGCCGACAAGGCGTTCTCGCATTTTCTCACCTTCGCCAAAGAAAATCCGCTCAAGCCTTTCCGCAGCGAATGGCGCATTTTCGACATCCGCCACCGCCTGGCAGGCACTCTCGACTTCCTGGCCTGCGACAACGGACGCTACGAGATATACGACTGGAAGCGCTCTGCCAACCTGATCGACTGCAACGGAAAAGAACAGACCGTCGACCGCTTCGGCAAACGCGCCTTCGCACCTCTGGAGCACCTGCACGACACCTCCTACTGGCACTACGCACTGCAGCAGAGCCTCTACCGCCACATCCTGGAAAGCGAATACGGCATATTGGTGAGCGCATGCCGCCTTGGCGTGTTCCATCCCGACTACGACCGCCCCTATGTGATAACCCTGCCCTACCTCCGCAATGAGGTGGAGCTTATACTCCGATGCCGATGAGCCTGCGCGAGCTGCCTGCGGGATTCGTGGAGTCGCTGGCCTTTGCCGGCGATGCCGCCTCCGTCCTCGCCGAGGCCCTTGCCAGCGGCACTCCCCCTGTTTCGGTACGCGTGAACCCCGGCAAGGGCACCGAAGTACCTCACGGAGCTGAGCGTGTGGCCTGGTGCGACACCGGCTTCTACCTCGGGCAGCGTCCGCTGTTCGCCGCCGACCCAATGTGGCATCAGGGACGGTACTACGTGCAGGAAGCCTCGTCGATGGCCGCACGCCGTGCCATGGCACACCTGGCCACGCTCCACGGCGGCACTGCTCTGCGCGTGCTCGACGCATGTGCGGCTCCCGGAGGCAAAACCACGGCCTATGCCGAAGTGCTCCCTGAAGGCTCTCTGCTTGTGGCCAACGAATTCGACCCGGCACGCAGCAACGCGCTTCTGGAAAACACCGCCCGCCACGGCGCACCTGATGTGGTGGTGACACGCGCCGCAGCCCAGAGTTTCGCCGCTCTCCCCGGCAGTTTCGACATCATCGCCGCCGACATGCCCTGCTCGGGCGAAGGAATGATGCGGAAGGAGCCACAGGCCCTGCTGCAATGGTCGCCGGCGCTGGTGCGGCAGTGCGCGGCCCTGCAGGCCGAAATAGCCGACGCCCTATGGAGCGCTCTGCGCCCCGGCGGATATATGCTGGTGAGCACCTGCACCTTCAACCGCAGCGAGAACGAAGACAATATAATACGCCTCATCGAACGATACGGCGCCGAAAGCGTCGACCTGGATATCACGGACTATCCCGGCGCCATGCCTTCCGTCGACAGCCGTGTGTCAGCCCTGCGTTTCATGCCCGGCAATATCGCCGGAGAAGGATTCTTCATGGCTGCCCTGCGCAAGCCCGGCAACGGTACCACAGAAACCATTGCCCGCATCCGCAGGAACCGCACCGACCAGGTGCCGGCTGCCGCCGAGGCATTTGCCGCGGCACATCTTGATTTTCCGGGACATTACCGCCTGATTGCCGGAGACACAGTGCATGCCCTCGCCGAAAACCATGCCGATTTTGTGGATATGCTCGGCGGCCATGTGCGGATTCTTCGCCCCGGTGTTCCGTTGTGTACCCTGAAAGGCCGGCTGGCGGTTCCAAGCAGCGAACTGCTTCTGAACACAGCCTACCGGCAGCACTCTCTTCCGCAGATCGACCTCGACTACAGTACCGCCTGCGCCTACCTGCGCGGCGAGGCTCTGCCGGCAACGCCGGGAATGCCCTCCAAAGGCTTTCTGGCCGTCGCCTACCGCGGCCTTCCAGCAGGCCCGGCAAAGAGCGTGGGAAACCGCGCCAACAATCTGTATTCCCCGGCTCTGCGCCTGCGCCTCACACAGGCACAGCTGCCGCCAACAGCCCCCGCCATCATACCTTGAGATGAAAGATTTCGTAAAGATACTTCTGCGCTTCGTACCGCCCTACCGCAAGTACCTGCTGCTGAACATTGTGTTCAACCTGCTTGCCGCAGTGCTCACACTGTTCTCCTTCGCGCTCATAATTCCCATTCTGGAAATGCTTTTCCAGATCAACACCGCCACATACAGCTTCATGCCCCTCGGCACCGCCTCGCTGAAAGAAGTGGCCGTGAACAACTTCTACTACTACACCCAGGAGTCGATAGCATCCATGGGCGCCGCCTCCACCCTGGCGCTGCTGGCTGCTGCGCTGGTGGTGATGACAGCCCTCAAGACCGGCGCCACCTTCCTGAGCTCCTATTTCATAGTGCCGCTGCGCTCGGGCATCGTGCGCGACCTGCGCAACTTCATGTACCGCAAAATCACCACCCTGCCCATAGGCTTCTTCACCGCCGAGCGCAAGGGCGATGTGATGGCACGTATCAGCGGCGACGTGGCAGAGATAGAGAACTCCGTGATGGCCTCGCTGGACATGCTGTTCAAAAACCCTGTGCTCATTGTGGTGTATCTGGGCACGATGCTGGCCATTTCGTGGCAGCTCACGCTGTTTGTGTTCGTGCTGCTGCCGATAGCCGGCTACGTGATGGGCAAGGTGGGCAAGCGCCTCAAACGCACTTCCTATGAAACCCAGACACAGTGGGGAACCATCATGGCCATAATAGAGGAGACACTCGGCGGCCTGCGCGTGATAAAGGCGTTCACAGCCGAAGACAAGGTACGCCGCCGCTTCATCGATGAAAACCAGCGCTTCTTCAACCTCTCCAACCGTGTGGCACGCCGCCAGGCTCTGGCGCATCCCATGAGCGAGCTGCTGGGAACCACGGCAATAGCGATAATACTGTGGTTCGGCGGCAGCCTCATCATAGGCGGCCACAGCGGACTGAGCGCGGCATCGTTCATATACTACATGGTGATTTTCTACTCCATCATCAACCCGGCCAAGGAACTTTCAAAAGCGGCATACTCAATCCAGAAAGGCCTGGCCAGCATGGAGCGTGTCGACATGATACTAAATGCCGACAACCCGGTGAAAACACCCGACATTCCCGCCCCCATGCCGGCGCCGGATAGCGACATCGCTCTCGAAAATCTGTCGTTCAGCTACGACGGCACCAACGAGGTGCTTTCCGACATCGACCTGCACATTCCCGCCGGAGCCACCGTGGCGCTTGTGGGACAGTCAGGATCGGGAAAATCCACCATGGCCGACCTTATCCCGCGCTTCTACGACCCAACAGCAGGCCGGGTGACCATAGGTGGCACCGACATCCGCAACCTCGACATCGCCGCGCTGCGCTCGCTCACCGGCATAGTAAGCCAGGAACCCATCCTCTTCAACGACACCGTTGCCGCAAACATCGCCTTCGGCGTGGACGACGCCACCCGCGAGCAGATAGTCGAAGCCGCCAGGGTCGCCAACGCCCACGAGTTCATATCGGAAATGGAGGCAGGCTACGACACTCCGGTCGGCGACCGTGGCTGCCGTCTCTCCGGCGGACAGCGCCAACGCATATCCATTGCCCGCGCCATACTCAAGAATCCGCCCATTCTCATCCTCGACGAGGCCACATCGGCCCTCGACAGCCAGAGCGAGGCCCTGGTACAGCAGGCGCTCGAACGGCTCATGCAAAGGCGCACCACACTGGTGATAGCCCACCGCCTGTCCACAATCCGCAATGCCGACCTCATATGTGTGCTCCATCAGGGACGCATAGTCGAGCGGGGCACACATGCAAGCCTCATGGCGCCCGAGGCAAAAGGATTCTACCGCCGCCTGGTGGAAATGCAAAGCGCCGAATAGCCCCGCCGCGCATTCTTTTTAAAACAAAATGTTAACTTTGCAGTAGCTGCAATTGTTGAAAGGGAAGCGGACAACCTTCCCCGCAACATTTAAAAAACTATGGAATCGACCCGTCAAGCAAAAATCAGCCGACTTCTTCAGAAAGAACTCAGCGAAATATTCCGTCAGCAGACAGCCAAGACCCACGGCATTATCGTGAGCGTAAGCGGTGTGCGCACCTCCCCCGACCTTTCGGTGGCGAAAGTGTACCTGTCCATCTTCCCTTCGGAACAGTCCGCAGCCATGATGGCGAACATCAAGGACTCGGCAAAGACCATACGCTACGAGCTGGCACAGCGCGTGCGCTTCCAGCTGCGCAAAGTGCCCGAACTGCAGTTCTATGCCGACGACACTCTGGACTATCTGGAAAACATCGATAACCTGCTGAAACAGTAACCCCCGATGCTGGCTCTGCGGATAGCGTTGCGATATCTGGCGGCTCCGAAGTCGCACAGAGCCGTGAATGTGATTTCCGCCATTGCCGTGGCCGGTGTGGCCGTGGCCACGGCGGCCATTGTGGTGGTACTGTCGGTATTCAACGGTTTCAGCGAACTCTCGCGGCGCCACCTCTCGTTTGTCGATCCCGACCTGAGCATCAGCGCGGCTACCGGCAAGACCGTCGATGCCTCTGCCGTGGCACGTGTGCTGGACGCACGCAACGATGTGGCTGCACATACTCCGGTTCTTGTCGAGCGCGGCCTCATGGTGACCGCAAACGGGCAGATGCCGGTGGTGGCCGTAGGCATCGACGACGACAGCTACCGCCGTGTGGCAGCCGCCGACTCCATAGTGCTCGACGGAATATTCACCACCGGCGAGCTGATGCCAGACATGCCGCCTGCCGCGGTGGCCTCGGTGGGTGTTGCCATGCAGACAGGCATCCGCCCCTCGCCCGAGAGCACTTTCGACATATACTTTCCCCGGCGCCGCGGACGCATCAACCCCGCGAATCCATCGGGAGCATATGTCAACGGCGCACTCACTCTCGCCGGCGTGTTCCGCGTGGACCAGCCGGAATACGACACCGACCGGCTCTACATACCATTGGCCGTCATGCGCACGCTGCTCGAGCGCGACTCCTCCGCAGCAACCACAGTCGACGTCCGCCTGCATAGCGGCGCCGACGTGGCCGCCACCGCCGACGAAGTGTCCAAGGCTCTCGGCAGCGACTATGTGGTGACCGAACGCGAGCGCCTGCACCCCGAGACTTTCCGAATGATCGCCGTGGAAAAATGGATAACCTTCCTGATGCTGGTGTTCATTCTGCTGATAGCGTCCTTCAATATCGTGACCACCATATCGCTGCTGGTAATCGAAAAGCGCGACAATATGGCCACCCTGCGCGCCCTCGGCACACCGCGCCACACCATCGCAGCCGTCTTTGCCTGGGACGGCGCCCTTATCACTACCGCCGGCGGCATGGCCGGTCTGGCCGTAGGCGTGCTGCTGGCATGGCTTCAGCAGCATTTCGGCCTTATAAAGCTCGCCGCCGACCCTTCGCAGCTCACCATATCCGTATATCCCGTGAAAATAGAAACCGCCGATGTGGCTCTCACCGCTGCGGCTGTAGTGCTGTTAGGCATCGGCATAGGCCAGATATCCAGGCTCTTCACACGTAAAATAGCATAAGCGATGCAGACTGTCCTTTTCCATTCCACCATCTTCGGCCCTATCCACTCGCGGCGTCTGGGTTCGTCGCTGGGCATAAACCTCATGCCCGACGACGGCAAAATATGCTCGTTCGACTGCATCTATTGCGAGGCCGGATACAACGCCCAGGGCCACGGCACCACAGGGCTTCCTGCCCGCGCGCAAGTGGCCGCCATGCTCGAACAGAAGCTCGGAACAATGAAAACCGAAGGCACTCCGCTCGACGTAATCACCTTCTCGGGCAACGGCGAGCCCACACTGCACCCCGAGTTCGAAGGCGTGATCGACGACACCATAGCCCTGCGCGACCGCTATTTCCCCAACGTGAAAATAAGCGTGCTGTCCAACGCCACCCGCCTCGGGTCGGAGTCGGTATGCCGCGCACTTGCCAGAGTCGACAACAATATCCTCAAACTCGACAGCACCGTACCATCCACTGTAGCGCTGCTTGACAGACCCGTCGATCCGTCGTTCGACATCGGCGAAGTCATCGACCGCATCGCCACCTTCGGCAGCAACGCCATTGTGCAGACCATGCTCACCCGTGGCACACACGAAGGCATCACTGTCGACAACACCACCGACGCCGAAATCGATGCTCTCATCGAGGCATATGGCCGCATAAAGCCGCGGGAAATAATGCTCTACACCATCGACCGCCCAACCCCGGAGATATCGCTGAAACGAGTGAGCCGCGAAGAACTCGCCGCTGCAGGCGCACGCATAACGCGCCGCACCGGCATCCCCGTGCAGATTTCAGGATAAACCATCCGGTGAAGGTCCGGGAATGCGCAAAAAATATCCTTGTGCTTCCTGTCGGCGGAAAATAATAAAGCTGTACCAGAATCCGGAACAGCCGTTTGCCTCGTCTACCCTCACGTAACGGCATGCCATAGGCATGCAGCTACGTGAGGGGGGGATGGATTTTGCCAGCAACCTCGCAAAACATTATCACGGCTCAGCGCCGCAGCACAACCCCATTATTTGTCGCCGTAATGACCTTTGAGCGATACCACGGTAACAATTACCTTTTCATCCTCAATGCTGTAGATTATCCGTGCGCCTTTGGTTATTCTTCTACTCCATAATCCGGATAAATCGCCTTTGAGCTGTTCAACCTGACCAGTCCCGGTTGTTGGATGATGTCGCAATTCCTCAAATAAATCGCTTATCTTCTTTAGCGTTTTCTTTTGACCAGATCTCTTCCACTCCTTCAAGTGTTGTTCAGCTTCGAATGTCAGAACCAATTCGTATGTCATACGCCTAACAATTCCCTAATTTCCTCCATGGAATAGGCTCTGCTTTTTCCGGATTTCATGTCAGCGATACCACGCTTTACAGATGCGATGTTTCCAGGGTCATCAAACCACGTGTCACCGGAGGGTGAGGGATTTTCACGTACTTCAACTTCCACAGCGTTGGCTTTTGAAATAAGGATTGTTTCTATGAATTTCTTCAAGCTCTTGCCCTGGGACGCCGCCATAATGGAAAGCTTTTGCAGTGTATCGACGGGGAGGTCGATGTTTTTACGCTTGATGTTCAATGCAGTTGCCATAGTATTTCGGTTTTGAGGCGTAAAGATATATAATATACATTATATACACAAGAACAACGGGGTGTATGTTCAATAACATGGCAAATAATTTTGTCGCCGACCTGCATTCCGCATAGCGGAAAAGACAATTTCCAAACATGAAATGCCAGCGACCTCTTCCGTTGCTGCCTGAGGCAGGGTGGAAGAGGTCGCTGTTGTTATATCTGGCGCAATCAATGGTGGTGGCCTTCGTGGCCGGAATCACCGTAGCCGCCGGTATCGATTTCGTTGTGCGGACCGTGCTTGTGGTTGTGGGTTTTGCCGAAGGTGTAGCTCACAGCCAGGCGCAGATTACGGCCGCCGGACCATTTGCTGATATCCTGCATGTATCCGTTGCCATAGAGTATGTTGTGCGACTTCTTGGAGTTGAAAATGTCCTTGCACATAATGGAAACGCCCCAGGCGCCGAAATTCCTGCGCAGACCTGCCTCCACATCCCAGTCGGCTTCGAGAGTGCCCTGAGCGGTTATGCGGCGCGAATTATAGCGTCCTGTGGCCTGGAAAGTCATCTCCCACGGCAGACGCACCGATGCCATCAGGCGGAAGTCCCACACGAAGCGGTTCTGGCGCCGGCCTTCGATAGGATACATGCCGCCGTGCAGAGGATAGTCGGTACTCCAGGCCTTGAGATGGCTGTTGTAGAGGTTGACCGTTGTGGTGAGGGTGAGACGGTTCCAGAGGGTGTTGCGCGATATGATTTCCATACCTGCATCGAGCATGTTGCCCACATTGGCATGGCCGTAGTACATGGTGTTCACATCCGGATTGGAGGCCATGGGTGCCAGAAAGCTTACATGGCTGATCATGTCGGTGTTGGAACGCATGTAGCCGCTGACCGACAGCGTATGTGCAGCCCAGTTGTGAACATAGGTGAGTTCCGCGGCGTTGCTGTACTCGGGCAGTATCTCGGGGTTGCCGAGGTGCACTTCGGAAGGGTCTGCGATATTTTCGAAGGTGTTGAGCTGCGGGCCGAACGGACGGCGGATACGCCGTGAGTACGTGAGTTTGAGCTCACTGTTCTCTTTGAAGTTCCATCCCAGCGACGCCGACGGGAAAAGCGCGAAGCTGTTGCGCCTGAATGGCGCCACATCGGCATCGGTCTGGCCGTAGGCCAGCGAGCGGGTGCTTATCTGCCAGGCCTCGCCGCGAAGGCCGGCCGAATAGGACAGCTGTTTCCAGCTGCCGGAGAAGCTCAGATAGAGCGCCGAGATGTCGGTGTCGTACTTGAAGCGGTTGTAGAGGTTGTCCAGCGGAATATATTCGCCGGCGGCGTTGCCGGAGAAATAGGAAGCCGGGCTGTTCTCGTGGTTGTAGTTGCCTTTGTATCCTGCCTCGAGACGGATCCAGGATGCAAGCTGCTTCGTGTAGTCGACGGCAGCCTCCCAGTTGCTGATTTTCACATCCTGATGCTGGCTGTGGTATATGTCGGCGGAGGTTCCGTCGGGCATTGTCTCGGTTTCCTGCGAACGGCTGTCGTTGGGACCCTGCCATATGTTATAGCTCACATTCATCTCCAGGGAGTGCCCCTCGGCAAACGAGTGCTTGTAGCCGAGCAACACATTGGCGCCGCGGGTATCGCCGCTCTCGCGGGTGGTGTTGGCACTTGTAGCCCATATTCCGGGAAGATTGGTGCGGTGTATGGTATTCACACGCCCCCATTTGTGGCCGAGCGTACCCACTGCACTGACGTAGAACGTGTTTTTATCGTCGGGTTTATAATTTGTACCCAGCCGGAGAAAAACACTGTTGTCGTGGCGGGTGCTGCGACCGTCGGAGTTGAGGTACGCCCCGTTATCGTAGCTGCGGCGCGATTCCGAGCCACCCGGAGTGCGGGCGGCTTTAAGTCCGAGGGCGGCGAAGCTTTCGAAATGCCCTTCGTTGTAATTTATGTTCGCATTGGCGTTCACATTGCCACGGGTGTCGCCAGTAACCTCGGCACTGCCGAAGTATCCATGGCGATGATCTTCCTTGAGCCTGATGTTTATTATGCCGGCAGTACCTTCTGTGCTGTGTTTCGACGAGGGGTTGGTCATCACCTCGATGCTCTCGATGTTCTCGGCCGGAATCTGGCGCAGGAACTGGGAACGGTTATCGGCGTTCATGCCCATGGCCTTGCCGTTGATCCACACCAGCACATCGTCGTTGCCACGCAGGGATATGTCGCCGTCGGCGCTTACATCCACCGAGGGCACCGACGCCAGCAGCTCCTCGGCGGAAGCTCCGGCAGCGGTGATGTTGGAGCTCACGTTGAACACCCGTCGCCGGGCATTCACAGACATCTGGCCGCGCTGCCCTTTCACAACCACTTCCTTCAGCAGTTCGGCATCGTCGGCAAGGAGAATGCGGCCAAGGTCTATGGCATTTTCGGCCACCTCGACAGGGCGCTCCTGGGCTACCGTGCCAACACTGCTCACTCTCACCACATAATTTCCCGAAGGAACACCTGCGAGAATAAAGGAGCCATCGGCTCCACTCATAGTGGTTATGGGGAGGGTATTGCCAGTGGCGGCATCTACCAGCACCACGCTTACAAAGTCGAGAGGCTCAGAGCTGCTTCTGCTGAATACCGTGCCGGAAATATCGGCATCGGCAAAAGCATGGAAGCCCATGAGAGAGGCCATAGCGAGGGCCGTAAGGGTTCTTATGTTCATCTATAATTGGTGTTGTTATTTTCTTTCACGATGCAAAGTTAGCAACATTACAGCTCAAATCCATTGCACGATTCCGTGGCTGTTTTGCATATTTAAACCTTAAACCCTGCCATTTCATCCAGAATACGCCATAATATTTGCACCTGAAACGACTAAGATTCTAACTTTGCAATACATCCAGGGAACATAAGAGTCCAGGGAAACAGTACCGAAATCAACAATCACGCCATATGGAAACCAAACCCATCACCCCTCCTCCATTCTCTACCGAATCTGGCAAAAACAAAACCCGACTGTACGGAATGCCGGCAGAGCAGAAGCCCGCACCGACCGACAAAAGTGCCCGCAACGCCGCTATCGCCGGTGCCGCCGCAGGCCTTGCCGGTGCCGCCGCAGGATTCGCCGCCGGCTCTTTCTCGGCAGCTGCCGGCACAACCGACGCTCCAGAGGTTCCGGAAATTGAAATCGATGAAAACGACAACATCGACGTGCCCGGAACAGACCATGAGACATACAACGACAACTTCAACAATACCACAACATCGCCCTCCAATCCATCGTCGGCTCCAACCGCTGCAACCGACCAACGCGACCAACCTGAAGAGGAAACAATAGAAGAGCATATCGACATTATATCGCCGGAACAGGATATCCACAATCCCGAGGACGACCTGGTGATAATTCCCGACGAACCCGTGGACACCGACGAAATCGCCGACGCAATAATCGCCGAAGATCTCATCGACCCATACGACTACGAACCCGTCGACATGCTCGGTTCCATGGAAGTGCTCGACATCGGCGAAATGACCCTCGAAGACGGCAGCGATGTCACCGTGGCCAGCTTCACCATCGACGGCGACCTCTACGGAATGGTCGATCTTAACAACGATGGCGAAATGGATCTCGTAATCGACTCCCAGGGCGAATCACAATGGGTTGCCGGTATCATGGCATCCGATCTCGAGGAACAGATGGCAAACCCCGACGAATACCTCGCCTACGACGAAACCATCGAAAACGACCTTTCCATAGGTCTGGATATCGATCAGGACATAATAAACGGATAAATTATTGAACACGCCCCAGATATAAAGCGCCCATAGCCTTCCGCCGCTCTACCTCCAAAGAGCGGCGGAAGGCGACACCCATCTATAGCCCCCGTAAGCCATGGCAAATCCCCCGACACTCAAATACACCTGCAAAGCCTGCGGCACCCCCATAAGAATCAAGGTTCCGCAGCAACCACGCACCATCACTTTCCCCTGCCCCCACTGCCAGACCGCAGCAACCGTGAAACTTCCCGGAATCGAACAGGTGCGGGCGCAGATGGCCGCACGTGCCGCCTCCCAGGCACAGAGCACGCCACCGGCGGCACCGGCAGTCAACAGCCCGCGGCCGACATATGTTGTCAACACACCCGGAAACACCCCTGCGGCAGCCAGTCCCACGCCGCCTCCCCAGCCGGCTCCCGGATTCAGCCCAGCTCCGCCTCCCGCACCCCGGGCATTCGCCGGCAGCGCGCCCACTCAGCCATGGAAGCCTGTGGCAGTACACTGTGCGCGTCTGGTGAAGATAGGAAAGTTAATGAACAAGGACTACCCCCTGAGCGAGGGCACCGTTGTGATAGGCCGCCAGGATGCCAATGTTCCCAGCGACATATCCATCAAGGACGACCCCTATATCAGCCGACGCAGCGTAAGCATCGAAACCATGCGCGAGCCGTCTGGCAACTGCGCTTTCCGCTTGCGTGTGCTCAAGACCACAAACCCGGTGAAGCTTAACGATATGTCTCTCGTCGCCGGATCCGATACTTTCCTCAACTTCGGCGACATCATCACCCTGGGGCACACCAAATTCCGCCTCGAACCCGGCAAGTAAGAAACTCTCCCCACAAAAAAAGCATCACAATATGGAATTCGAACTCGCTCCGGCAATATCGTTCTACCAGATAGGACAACGCCAGAACCAGGAAGACGCCCGCTATCCCGACACCGACAATCCATGGCCCGAATGCACCACCTTCGTGGTATGCGACGGCGTCGGCGGTCTCGACAAAGGCGAGGTGGCATCGGCCACAGTGGCATCGGCAATAGGCAAAGCCATGGAGCCTTTCGACGGAAAGGAAACTTTCGGCGCCGACGACTTCGCCCGCGTGCTCGGAATCGCCTACCGCGACCTGGCACGGCGCAACAGCGGAGAGAGCGCCGGCATGGCCACCACTCTCACGTTCCTGCACTTCCATCGCGGAGGCGTATTCACCGCTCATATCGGTGACAGCCGCATTTACCAGTTCCGGCCACGACAAGGCATAGTATTCCGCAGCTACGACCACTCGCTCGTGAACGCTCTCGTACGCACCGGAAACCTCACGCCCGAAGAGGCTGTGGACCATCCGCAGGGAAACATAATAACCCGCTGCATGGGCGGCGCCGACAACGAGAACCCGGCAGCGGCCACCACTGTGAACATAACGGATGTGCTGCCCGGCGATGTGTTCCTGCTTTGTTCCGACGGAGTGCTGCACTGCGCCACCGACAGCGAACTGGCCGACCTTTTCGACTCCGAGCTTTCCGATGCCGAACGCATGAAGCGCCTGGCTGCCGCATCGGAATCGAGTGTGGACAACAACACCGCCATCGCCGTGCGCGTGCTTGATATATCCCGCCGCTCCGAAAACCTTCCCGAGCCTCCTGCCCCCGACGACGATTTCGAAGCCGAACATGAAAGCGATCCATCGGCTACACGCATCATCACCGTTGCTGAAGATATCGCCGAAGAGGTAAAGCCGGAAGAACCGTCGACCGGCAAAGGCTTCTTCTCGCGATTGTTCGGCAGATAATCCTCCCGGCGATATTCACACATAGACAACCTTTGCAGCAAACCACGATATACTCCAATCATGAACGAAACTAAAGATTTTAATAACAACACCGCACCGAAAGCCAATACAGGCAAACGCCCCGGTGCCGCAGGTGTTGCCGCCGCAGGTCTCGGAGCCGTGGCGGGTGCTGGCGCAACGGGCGTTTCCATGGCCTTTGAAAACGGCCTGGAAGCCCCGGACGGCCTGGACCAGGACGCCATCGATTCAGGAACCATGGCCTACAATGACAACTACTCCGCCCCCTATGAACCGGAAGAAGATGAGCTGGACATAGAGGATTTCGACCCCAACGAAATCGTTATCGACCCAAGCGAATTCACGGATATGGAGGACACGACCATAGAAACCGACGACCGCCATATGGCGTTCGCGCCCATTACCGCCGAAGACCTCATCCTCGACCCCGAAAGCCTCGACATAGAGGTGATAGACAACGATGTGCTTTTTGCCGACGAACCGGTTATCGATGTCGACGATTTCCTGCTGGCCGATACAGAAGCTACTGACTTATGCGGCCTTGCCGATGAATCGACCTACGGCTTTGCCGACAACGATGCCGACAACGCCTTCGGCAACGACATTATCGACGATTTAATGGCATAACATCATGATGCGCAAAACACTACTACTTTTGGCAGCCCTTGGCATAGCATGGGGCGCGACAGCCAGGCAGACCCTCGAGGAAGCCACCGACAGCATACGCCAGATCTACGCCCGGGCACAAGCCGGCAATCCGGCCGACCAGAACGAGGTGGGCGGATGGTACTACCGCGGACGCCATGTACCTCAGAATTTCCAGACCGCCGCACAATACTGGGCCAAGGCCGCCCAGAGCGGCAACGCACTGGCAATAGGCAACCTGGCATTGTGCTACCAGACAGGCAACGGAGTGAATGCCCCCGACAGCCTCAGAGCCGCCGGCCTGTACCTGCGCTCCATACGCGAGGGCAACAATGCACTGTTCGATGTGCAGAAACGCGCTGCCCGCGAAGGCAACGTGTTCTCGGCAGCACTCGTGGCTCAGTGCTATGCCGACGGCATAGGAACAGCCAAAAACCTCGACAGCGCCATCGAATACTACACCATCGCCGCCGAGAAAGGGTCCGTGCTGTCGCAGCGCCGCCTCGGTCTGGCTCTGTTCAACCGCCGCCAGAACGAACGTGCCTTCGAATGGTTCGAACGCGCAGCCGACGCCGGAGATGTGAATTCGGTGTTCATGGTGGGACGCATGTACCTCCAGGGACGCGGCACTGCACGCAACGCATCAAGAGGTGTCGATTTTCTGCTGCGTGCCGCACGCGAAGGCCATGCCAACGCAATGCTCATGCTCGCCGGCTGCTATATCGATGGCGACGGCGTTACCCGCAATCCATCCCAGGGTATCGACTGGCTGCGCCGCGCCGCCGGCAAAGGACTTGCAAAGGCCGACTGGCAACTGGCCAAGTGTGAGATGAACGGTACCGGAACTCCCGTAAACTATGCCCTGGCCACCTACTATTTCTCGCAGGCCATTCCACAGAACTACAGCGGCACCTTCACCAGGCTGATAACCGACACCATCGCCGACAGCCCTTATGTGAAATATCTGCGCGGCCGCAAGGCATACTCACGGCACGATTTCGACCAGGCTATGGAACTCTTCAAGGAAGTGGAGCGCACCAACCGCGCCGAAGGCCAGCTCATGCAGGGTGTGATTCTCGCCAACAGCAACTATAGCCGCCACAACCTCGACAAAGGCATCAAGCTAATCCGCAAAGCAGCCGAAAGCGACCCGCAGGCAATGTATATTCTGGCCTCGCTCCACGAGCAGGGACGCGGCGTCGACCAGAACATGCCCCGCACAGTCGAACTGTACACAGCCTCCGCCAACGCCGGCTACGGTCCGGCAATGTGCGCCCTGGCCGACATGTACTTCGAAGGACGCGGCGTCGACCAGGACTACACGTTAGCGGTAAAATACTACACCGAAGCCCGCGACAGCGGCCAGCTCACACCTTCGGCGGCACACCGTCTGGCCGACTGCTACCAGCACGGCTGGGGCGGCCTGCAGCCTGATGCCGACGAAGCCAAAGCTCTCAACGAAGCCGATTTCAGCTCTCATATCGACACTCTCATGCAGCTCATCTGACAGCATAGCGGAATAAAACGGAGACTTTTCCACGGCATCCTGAACAAGGAGCCGTGGAAAGGTCTCCGTTTTTTATCGTTCCGACAATCAGAGCAGAGAAGCTGCGAGTGCCCTCGCACAGGCCATGCCGTCGAGAGCCGCCGACACTATTCCTCCTGCATATCCGGCACCTTCGCCGCAGGGGTAAAGGCCGGCTGTGGCTATATGGCACATCGAATCGGCATCGCGGGGTATGCGCACCGGTGCTGAGGTACGGGTTTCGTCGCCCACCACCGTTGCCTCGCTGCTAAGGAATCCCCGTTGCTTGCGGTCGAACACCGTGAATGCCTCCTGCAGGCGCTTTGCCACGGACTGAGGCAACAGGCGGTCCACTCTGGCGCTCATGAGTCCCGGGGGATACGACGAGCGCGGAAGGCTGTCGCTGAGTCGGCCGGCCACGAAGTCGGTCATGCGCTGTGCCGGCGCCTTCTGGGTTTTCGATGCCGCCTCGAAGAATGTGGTTTCTATCTCCTGCTGCAGATACATCATCCGCAGTTCGGGACGCTGGCCTGGCTGCGGCTCTATGTCCTCGGGAAGAATCTCTACCACCATTCCCGAATTTGCCCACTGAGTGCCGCGGTTTGCCGGCGACATGCCGTTCACTACCATCTGGCCGGGAGCGCTGGCCGCAGGAATGATGTAGCCCCCGGGGCACATACAGAAGGAGTATACGGCGCGCCCGTCCACCCTCGTGAGCATCGAATATTCGGCGGCCGGCAGATATTTTCCACGGCCTTGCGGAGAATGGTACTGCAGACAGTCGATAAGGTGCTGCGGATGCTCCAGACGCACTCCCACGGCAATGCCTTTGGGCTGCAGGGCAATGCCACTGTCCAGAAGCATGGCATAGACGTCTCGCGCCGAATGCCCCGTGGCGAGAATCACCGGTCCCTGCACCTCGGCGCCGTCGGCACAGGTCACTCCTGTGCAACGTTGGCCGTCGGTGATAAGTCCGGCAACACGTGTTCCGAAACGAATCTCTCCGCCGCAGCGCTCTATGGTGCCGCGGATGGCCTTGATAACACCCGGCAGGCGGTCGGTGCCTATGTGCGGATGGGCGTCGACAAGTATTTCCCGCTGCGCGCCGTGGGCATGGAAAATGCGCAGAACCTTCTCTACTGGTCCGCGCTTGTGGCTTCGGGTATAGAGTTTGCCGTCGCTGTAGGCTCCGGCTCCTCCCTCTCCGAAGCAGTAGTTGGAATCGGGGTCGACAGTGCCGGTGCGGTTCACAGCCACAAGGTCGGCTCGCCGGCTGTCGACGTCCTTTCCCCGCTCCAGCACGATAGGCCGTACGCCGCATTCAATAAGTTCCAGAGCCGCGAAAAGGCCTGCCGGACCGGCGCCCACGACTATAGCCGAAGGCGCATCGGTGACATCGGGCCATTGCGGCGGAGCGTATTCGGCATCGGCAGAGACATCGACGGAATCGATGTGCGCTCTCACTTTCAGATTCACCATCACACGGCGCTGGCGGGCGTCGATGGAGCGGCGGAGAATATCGGCACGCACCACCCTTGCGGCGGCTATATGGAGGGCGGCGGCGGCAGCGGCGGCCACCGATGCCGGGGTGGCGGCATCACGGGGGGTAAGACGTAGGTCGACTGTCTGTGTCATAATCGGGCACGTTGTTGTAGCTCCCGCCCTATGCGCCTGTTGATTACAAGCATCGTGACAAGGGCGAGCGCGAAAGCTATGATATCGGACGAACACATGGCCATCCAAACTCCGTCCACGCCGTAGCGCCCCGGAAGGATGGCAAGCAGCGGAATCAGGAATATGAGCTGGCGCGTGAGCGACAGGAAAATCGACCAAGCAGGCCGTCCTATGCTCTGGAAATAATTCTGAATCACTATCTGCGCTCCCACACAAGGATAGAAGAGAAAGAAAATCCTGAAGCCACGGCGTGCGATGGCAATCATGCCGTCGTCGGTGGTGAACATGGAGCTGATGACATTCGGCATCAGCTCGGTAAGGGCGAAGCCTATCACCGACACAGCCGTGGCAATGAATATGCCGCGGTTCAGAGTGGCGCGCACGCGAAACCAGTCGGCAGCTCCGTAATTATAACCCAGAATAGGCTGCATGCCCTGTGTGACACCGAAAATAATCATCACAAAGAACATCGATGTGCGGTTTATTATGCCGTAGGCGCCAACGGCGAGGTTGCCGTCGTCACCGGCGCTGCCGAGCAGGGCTTTGTTCACGAACACCACCACCATACACGCACAGCAGTTCATGAGAAAAGGCGAGAGGCCTATGGCATACACATGGCGCAGCACATCAGGCGACAGCTTCCAGCAACGGCGAGTGAAGTGCACGGTGCTTTTCCGGGAGCAGAAATGGAACAGCACCCACACGAACGCCGAAACCTGCCCGAAAACCGTTGCCAGCGCGGCTCCGCGTATTCCCATGTCCAACACGAAAATGAACAGTGGAGCCACAACTATATTCACCCCCACCGACAGCAAAGCCGAAACCATGGCCTTGCGCGGATAGCCGGTGGCGCGCATGAGGTTGTTGAGTCCCAGAAACACATAAGTCATGGGCGTGGCCAGCAGTATCACCTGCATGAACTCCCGGGCATAGACAATGGTGGCATCGGTGGCCCCGAAGAAACAGAGTATCGGATCGAGCCACACAAGCCCCGCCACCGTTATCACAATAGCGTGGACAAGGCACAGCAAGGTTATGTTGCCCACCACGTCGGCAGCCTTGTCGAGCGATTTCTGCCCCAGAAAAATCGAAGAGATGGTTGCTCCGCCCACAGCTACCAGCACGCAGAAAGCCACTACAAGATTCATCAGCGGAAAAGTGATGGCCAGGCCGGTTATAGCCATGGAGCCTACGCCTCGGCCTATGAAGACGCTGTCTACGATATTGTACAGCGAGGTAGCCAGCGAAGCTATGATGGCGGGCAGAGAGTACTGCATCAGCAGTTTGCCGATGGAACTCCTGCCAAGGGCGAGAGCGGAATCCGTGGATGACTGTGTACTCAAGATGGAAACGGGATATAAAAAAGGCCGCTACGAAAAGAATCGAAGCGGCCAATGCTTGGTGGCGGGGACAGGACTCGAACCTGTGACCTTTGGGTTATGAGCCCAACGAGCTACCACTGCTCCACCCCGCGATGTTTTGACAGTGCAAAATTACTACATTTCGGGCCGGATGTCAAGACCCTTAACTAAGATTAACCATTCAGCCACGCTTCCAGGAAGCGTCGGGCCACAACGGAAGCACTGTTGTGGCGTTCCACAAACTCACGACCCTGCTGCCGTACCTGGCGCAAAGCCTCCGGCTCGGATATCATTTTACGCAGTATGCCGTAGTTGGCCTCGGGGTTGTCGGGAATCACGTTGAGCACAGGCCTGAGCGTGTCCTCGCCTATGAAGCGGTAGTATTCCGGCTCTCCGCCACTGAGAACGGCAGCACCCATGGCCATGGAAAGAAGCGCCGTTGTGGCCGGGGTGAAGGAATAGATCTGGTCGGCCACGATATCGCTTTCCGCAAGCACTTTGAGGAAGCGGGCATAGGGCATGTTCTGCGGTTTAAGGAGACGCACCCGGCCTGGAAACTCCCTGCATGCCGTTTCCAGAATTTCGAGCAGCTGGAGACTGCCTTTCTCTCCTTCCCTGCCCTTGTGCGCTGCATAGAGCATGGCAAGAGGCTCGCCGGCGATTCTCTCTGCCGGCTGCGGAAGAAGATCAAGAGCCACCGGGATGCCACCGTAGACCGTCCGCAGCTGCGGATGGGTATGGGCAAGAACAGCATGGTACTCATAGAGAGCGGTGACAATGCCGTCGACGCTGCCATAGAGGGCTTCGGTGTAGTCGGCCAGCTCCGGTGCCAGCCATTGCTCCATTTTTGCCTGCGGCGAATGTGCCCATGGGCGCAGACCGTCCCGGCCATGCCATTCGGAATACCTCAACGGAGGATTGGCGCCTGTAAGCGCGGCCACATAGTTGCTGTCGGTACCCAGGGCGGTGAGCCACACCGCACCGTTGCCCCGGCGGAGACTACGAAGAATTCTTTCCAGCCTCGCCGGCCTCAGCTCGGCGAAAGTGGGGCTTACCAGCTGCACCACATCGAAGCCTTTCAGTCTAGTTTCCGCCAGTGCCAGCATACGGGCAAACAGCACGGCACCCGACAGCAGCGAAGTGCCCCTACGGCTTATGTCGATGTCGCGGCTGGTATCCATCCACGCGCTTCCGGCCGAGGCAAGTGTTACGCTGTGCCCCAGGCTTCGCAGTCCGTGTGCAAGAGCAGCATGGTAGTTGCTGGCATCGCCAAGCAGCAGAATCTTCATAGGTAGCGGCGGTTTGCAATGGAATATACGTAGCCCTGGAAGATGTACAGCAAGGCCCTGAGTGTAGGACACGGAGCACGGAACGCCTCCACAGGTATGCGTGTCAGCCCAGTGGCCCAGCCACGGATAATCCTCAGGCAGGCACCTTTGGCACGTAGTGTTCCCGGCGTGCCGCCGGAATGGCCGCTTGTTGTCTCTCCGGGATGTGATGCCACCGCAATGTCGGCGAAGCGGCATTTGGCTCCGGAGCGCACGGCGTTGTGCAGAAAAATGTTCTCCTCACCTGCTGCAAGATACGGAGCGCCTATTCCTGCAAGGGGCGAGAAACGCCATCGCCGCCTGCGGACAGCCTCCATGCGCAAGGCTATTTCGATGGATATGGGCCAGTAGCGTTTGAACGGCCTGGCGAGGTCGTGGCCGTCGGGAGGGTACTGGCTGCCGCAATCGTGTATGCTGCGCACTGTAATAAGTTCGAGTGCCGGGTCGGCATCGAAACGGGCGATTATGCCTCTGAGGCCATCGGCATCGAAGCTTGTGTCGTCGTCGGCTATGAGCGCCAGCGGCGCCGTGGCGGCATCGAGAGCGGCGTTGCGGTTGTTGCTCAGTCCTTTTCCGTCGACAAAGCGTATTTCCACGTCCTTCCTCTGCGACAACTGCCGGCACGCAGCCATGGCCTGCCCTGGAGTGATATCCTCCGGGAGCTGGCAGCTGACCAGATATCTTACACCGCCGACCTGCGGAAGCCCTCCGGAGTCGATTCCGGCGAGCCTGCGGCCATAGGTGCAGATGAGCACTTCGAGTATGGTCATTGCGTTTTGCGCTTGCTGCGTGCGGGATTCGCCGGGAACCACCCTTTGCGCACTCGCTCTTCCTGCTCGAAAACTTCCTTTATGGTCCAGAACGACGAGAAGGCAACAACGCCTGCGAGGATGGACAGCACCATGTCGGATAGCCACAGCGAAAGGCCGCACATGGCCACGCCCAGCAGCAGGAACCACCACCAGCAGCGGGTGCCGAACCGGTAGTGGCATTTGATTACCACCGGATGAAACAGACCTATGATAAGAAATGTGGCCAGACCAACAGTGAGGCCCTGGAGATGATATTGGGCAAGGAATGCCGAAAGCGAAAAGTCAATCATTTGGCAAATATAGCTTTTTCTGATAAAAAAAGCGTGCGCTCCACGATGGGGCGCACGCTTTTTGATGTATATTTCTACGGGAGTCTACTGTTGACTCCCACATTAATTATACGTGGGGACCTGCGGCAACGAGTTCCTTGCCGGCGGCGTTGTTCTCGTATTTCTTGAAGTTCTTGATGAAGCGTTCTGCGAGATCCTTGGCTTTGACAGTCCATTCCTCGGCGTTGGCATAGGTGTCGCGGGGGTCGAGGATTTTGGAATCCACACCGGGAAGTTCGGTAGGAATCTGGAAGTCGAAGATGGGGAGAACCTTGGTGGGAGCGCTCAGGATGGCACCGTCGAGGATAGCGTCGATGATACCGCGGGTATCCTTGATGGAGATGCGCTTGCCGGTTCCGTTCCAGCCGGTGTTCACCAGATATGCCTTTGCTCCGGAAACCTTCATACGCTTAACGAGTTCTTCGGCGTATTTGGTGGGGTGGAGTTCGAGGAATGCCTGGCCGAAGCATGCCGAGAAAGTGGGGGTGGGCTCGGTGATGCCGCGTTCGGTGCCGGCGAGCTTGGCGGTGAAGCCGCTCAGGAAGTAGTATTTTGTCTGTTCGAACGAGAGGATGCTCACGGGAGGCAGCACACCGAAGGCATCGGCGCTCAGGAAGATCACGTTCTTTGCTGCGGGACCTGCCGAGATGGGGCGTACGATATTCTTGATGTGTTCGATGGGGTAGCTCACACGGGTGTTCTCGGTAACGGACTTGTCGGCGAAGTCGATTTTGCCGTCGGCTTCCACAGTCACGTTCTCAAGAAGAGCGTCGCGGACGATTGCGTTGTAGATATCGGGTTCGGACTCCTTGTCGAGGTTGATAACCTTTGCATAGCAGCCGCCTTCGAAGTTGAACACGCCGTTGTCGTCCCAGCCGTGTTCGTCGTCGCCGATGAGCAGACGCTTGGGATCGGTCGAGAGGGTTGTCTTGCCGGTTCCGGAGAGGCCGAAGAAGATAGCGGTGTTCTGGCCGTTCATGTCGGTGTTGGCCGAGCAGTGCATGGAGGCGATGCCCTTCAGGGGAAGGAAGTAGTTCATCATGGAGAACATGCCTTTCTTCATTTCGCCGCCGTACCAGGTGTTGATGATCACCTGCTCGCGGGTGGTGATGTTGAACACCACTGCTGTCTCGCTGTTGAGGCCGAGTTCCTTGTAGTTGGTGAGTTTGGCCTTGGAAGCGTTGTAGACAATGAAGTCGGGGGTGAAGTCGGCAAGTTCCTCAGCGGTGGGGCGGATGAACATGTTGGTCACGAAGTGAGCCTGCCATGCCACTTCCATGATGAAGCGCACTGCCATGCGGGTGTCCTTGTTGGCGCCGCAGAAACCGTCGACAACGAAGAGCTTCTTGTTGGAGAGTTCGTCGATGGCGAGTTTTTTGCAGGCTTTCCAGGCTTCTTCGCTGGCGGGTTTGTTATCGTTCTTGTATTCTTCGGTTGTCCACCATACAGTGTCCTTGCTCTTTTCGTCCAGAACAATGAATTTGTCTTTGGGCGAGCGGCCGGTGTAAACGCCGGTCATCACGTTCACTGCGCCGAGTTCGGTTTCAACACCGCGTTCGAAGCCTTCGAGGGTGGGAAGGGTTTCGAGTTTGAAGAGTTCGTCGTAGGAGGGGTTGTAGAGCACTTCGGTGGTGCCTTCGATGCCGTATTTCTTGAGATCGGCCTCTACACCTGCCAGGCGTGCTTTCTTGATTTCTTCAATCTTGCTCATCTGAATGCTTGATTAAGTATTTATTGTTAATTGTTTTTGTCAGTTATCCGGAACAATGCCTCATACGGCATTTTCAACACTGCAAAGGTACGCAATTTTTTATTGGCGGGGCTGAATAAAGAAAAATTTCTGTATTAATAAAATTTAATCGGGCGTGCCTTCTCTTTGTTTTCTGATTTATTGAACATTGGCATGTACTCTATTGTTTGTCGCGCCAGGTTAACGCATCGTTAAAAAAAACGGGCAGGCGCACCTTCTGTGGAGCGTCTGCCGCGGATTCCGGAGATTATGGCCGTTACTTGAGCAGTTCTGGGCGCAGGCGGGCTGTGCGCTCGAGCGACTGCTCATGCTTCCAGGCATCGATTCTGGCCTGGTGCCCGCTAAGGAGTATCTCGGGCACACTCCAGCCGTTGTACACCGCCGGACGGGTGTAAACCGGAGGTTCGAGAAGATTATCCTGGAAAGAATCGGAGAGGGCGCTCTGCTCGTCGCCGATAGCACCGGGCAGCAGACGCACGATGGCATCGGTGATTATCGCCGCGGGCATCTCTCCGCCGGTAAGCACATAATCCCCCACCGAAATCTCGCGGGTGATGAGGTGTTCGCGTATTCGGTAGTCGATGCCCTTGTAGTGTCCGCATAGAATCACGATATTCTTCAGCATCGACAGGCTGTTGGCAATTTTTTGGTTAAACACCTCTCCGTCGGGTGCGGTGAAGATCACTTCGTCGTAGTCTCTCTGTGCCTTGAGGGCGTTCAGGCAGCGGTCGACAGGCTCTATCTGTATAACCATGCCGGCGTCGCCTCCGAAGGGATAGTCGTCTACCTTCCGGTAGCGGCCGGTGCTGTAGTCGCGTAGGTTGTGCACATGAATCTCGGCCAGACCCTTGTCGCAGGCACGGCGCACTATCGAGCATCCCAGGGGCGACTCGAGCATTTCGGGAAGTACTGTTATTATGTCGATTCTCATCTGTGGCGGTGATTGGGAATGCAAATATAGTTAATTCGCGGTGAAATGTAAAAACGAAGGCGCGACAGTGTTAAATCATAGCGTTAAACCTTAATAATTGCAAAAAGAATTAGGCCGTTATATAGCTGGTCGGTAAAAAAATAGTAAGTTTGTGCCAATATTGCGGAGCCTTATCCGCGGTCACGAATCTGATCTTTTGCTATAATCTTGCAACCCAATACACAAGCAATCTAAAAAAACTCGAAATAGACCAATGAAACAACCATGAAAAAACAGCTATTCTTACTGTTCTTTTCGCTACTTGCACTGGTTAGCCAGGCGCGTACCGTTACAGGTACCGTGATTCAGGCTTCCGACGGCGAGCCCGTTACGGGCGCTTCCGTCGCAGTGAAGGGCGTGCCCGGAGGTGCCGTTACAGACATCGACGGACATTACACCATCAACGTTCCCGACGGCAAGGACGTGCTCGCATTCTCCTTCGTTGGCATGAAACCTCTGGAAGTACGCATCGGCGGACGCAGCGTCGTCGACGTGGCAATGGAGGAAAACTCCGAAGTGCTCTCCGAAGTGGTGGTAACCGCCATGGGTCAGAGCCAGGAAAAATCGCGACTGAACTTCTCGGTGCAGGAACTCCGCAGCGACGACGTCACTGCCGGACAGAGCGCCAACTTCGTCAACTCCCTTCAGGGCAAGGTTGCCGGTCTTCAGGTATCTACCGCCGGCGGCTCCCCCAACTCGGCTTCGCAGATCATTATCCGCGCCATCTCCTCGGTTAACCCCAGCCAGAGCAACGAACCTCTGTTCGTTGTCGACGGCATGCCCATCCGCGGCGGCGGTTCGTCGATGGCCGACCTCAACCCCGCCGACATCGAAAGCATGAGCGTGCTCAAGGGCGCCGCCGCTTCGGCACTCTACGGCCAGGAAGGCGCCAACGGTGTTATTCTCATCACCACAAAAGGTGGCAAGGACGGCAAAGTGACCGTGGTTGCCAACGGTGGCTGGGAATTCTCCAACGTGCTGCGCACTCCCCCGCTGCAGGACACCTATCTGGCTGGCTCCAACGGCTTCTACACCACCAACGCAACCGGTGGCTGGGGTCCCCGCCGCCAGGATTCCGACCCGTTCTACGACAACCTCGGCGACTTCCTCGGAACAGGCTTCATGCAGAAATACGACCTCAGCGTTTCCGGCGGTAACGAAAAATACTCTGCATACGCCTCGGCTTCGTTCATGGACAACAAAGGTGTTGTTCCCCAGGACTTCAAGAAAAAACTCACCGTGTTCGTGAAAGGCGAATTCAACCCCTCCGAACAGGTGAAGATTATGCTGAGCACCAACTTCGTGAACACCAACTCCCGCGGTTTCGGCAACAGCATGAGCACCGTCTACGGCTGGGCAATCGACAAGGACATGAGCGACTACGCCCTGCCCAACGGCCTCCCCAACTGGAGCAACCGCTACGACGCATGGGACGAGCTCACCAACCGCCAGCGCCTCGACGCAACCCTCTCGCCCTACTACGGACGCTACATGGACAAGAGCTCCACATCCGGCAGCCGTATTATCGTGAACGGCAGCATCCAGTACACCCCCATCCGCAACCTCTCCTTCACCGCCAAGGTGAACTACGACCTTTCCAACAGCGCCTACGAAAGCTCCACACGTCCGCGCTACAACCTCACCGACTTCATCCTCGACGAAACCGGCAACCTGCCCTCCGACCTGCTCGAAGACTACCACGGCCGCATGGGTACATACGTATATCAGCCCTCCAAAGGCGAGCGCGTAACAGCCCAGCTCCTCGGTAACTACTACTGGGAAATCAACGACGACTTCAACCTCAACTTCTTCCTCGGCGGTGAATACTCCGACACCAAGGGAACTTCCGGCAACTTCGGCGGCAAGCACTTCATGCTCGACGGCGACTTCTACTCCTTCAACAACCTCGACAAGCAGTACTTCGGCATCGGCACAGGTGACTACAACCTCACCCTCAACCACAGCAACCGCAACAAGTACGGCTACTTCGGCGAAATCCGCTTCGACTGGAACAAGATTATCCAGCTTTCTGCAACAGGACGTCTCGACGGTTCCTCCACCCTCAAGCAGGTAAAGAGCCACTACTGGTATCCTTCTGTTACCGGCGGTATCATCTTCACCGAACTGCTGGGCATGCACTCCCAGGTGTTCAACTTCGGTAAAATCCGCGGTAACTGGGCAAAAGTTGGTAAGGACGCTCCCGCATGCGTGTTCTCCGACAACTACAAACAGTGGACAAACTTCCCCGACGGCGGCTTCGGTGTGAACCCCACACTCTCAAAAGCAATATGGCTCGAACCTGAAATGACAGGCTCCTGGGAAATCGGTGCCGACCTGCGCTTCTTCAACAACCGCACCCGACTTGACATAGCATACTACAACACAACAGTCGACAACCAGATTGTTACAGTACGTGTATCTCCCTCGGCAGGCACCATCCTGCAGACCCGCAACGAAGGTACCATCGAGAACTCCGGTATCGAAGCCACCTTCGTGCAGGAAATCCTTCGCAGCAAAGACTTCCAGTGGACCGCTACCCTCAACGTATCGCACAACCGCGGCCGACTGAAGAAACTCCCCGAGGACGTTTCCGAAATCACCAACGGACAGTACGGCGACATCTTCGCCAGCGCCTACGTAGGCCAGGCCACCACATCGCTCTCCGGTATCGACTACAAACGCAACGAGGCTGGCCAGGTGCTCATCGACGCCAACGGATATCCCATCATCTCGCCCAAGAAAGACACCTTCATCGGCAACCGCGAACCCGACTGCCTTATCGGTCTGGGCTCTAACTTCGTGTGGAAAGACCTCTCAGTAGGCTTCCTCTTCGACGGACGCGTGGGCGGCGACGTGGCCAACATCACCGGCCGCGGCCTCCTCAGCAACGGCATGGACGCACGTTCGGCCAAATACCGCAACCACAAGGTAATATTCAACGGCGTGGTTGAAAATCCCGACGGCACATACAGCCCCAACACAACCCCCGTTATCCTCGACCAGAGCACCATCAGCAACTACATACACTCTGTTTCTTCGAACTTCATCGAAGACGGCTCATACATCCGTCTGAGCTACGTTACCGTGGGCTACGACTTCTCCAACCTGATGCGCCGCCTGGGCAGCCGCAACCCCGTGAAGGGTCTTAAACTCTCCTTCACCGGCCGCAACCTCTTCCTGGCCACCCGCTACTCCGGCGCCGACCCGCAGGTTATGCCTGCCGCCACCGGTGGTACAGGCGCCATGGGCATCGACAACTACTCCGTGCCCTCGATGCGCTCCTACAACATCAACCTCAACGTCTCCTTCTAACATCTCCGACAACCCATGAAGTTCAATATAACCAAGATACTGGCAGCCGGAGCCCTCGCTCTCGCAGCAGTTTCCTGCGACGACGTTCTGGTCGACAACGTCAACCCGGACGCCGCCCACGCCAACACCGCCGAACGCGGTCTGCCCGTGGTGGTGTTCTACGCCTCGCAGATCAACTACGACCACGCCGAATACTACGTGTACCTCTCGCAGTGTCTCACCACTATGAACAAGGCCACGAAAGGCACATTCCCCTACAAAGAAGGATGGGAATTCCTGAGCACCAACCGTCACCCCCAGTGGCGCCGCCACTTCTACGACATCGGCGTGAACGTGAACGAGCTCATCAAGAACAGCCAGGAACTGGGTTCGCCCAACTATGAGCTTATCGGCCGCACAATCCGCCTGCTCTCCACCCAGCTCACCACCGACGCCTGGGGCGACATGCCCCGCAGCGAGGCATACCAGAGCAACTCGCCCCACTACGACACCCAGGCCTCCATCTACGCATGGATGCTCCAGGAAGCCGACGAACTCATTGCAATGTACAACGACCCCGCAATCGTGGAATCCGAAGGCAACCACAACATCACCGCTGCCATGGACCGCGTTTATGCCGGCGACCTCAACAAATGGAAAGGTCTCGTGCAGGCTCTCAAGGCACGCATCCTGCTGCGCAACATCCCCAACGTGGACCGCAGCCCCGCCATGTGCCAGAAAATCAGCCAGGCCGCACAGGACGCTATCGACACATGGCGTTCCGGCGACCTCCTCTACGGCTCCTGGTTCGGCAACGAACCCCGCTACAACTACGTGCAGGGCGGCGTGGGCGAAAGCGCATGTCCCTGGAGCGCAGCCCAGCCTGTGATCAACTCCTGGGAAAGCCGTGCAAACCTGCTCACTACCGCTGTGCCCTCCAAGTTCTTCATCCAGGACTGCATGGGTGTGATCGAACCCGGCGTGGAAGGCAAACAGGGCTACTGGAACATCGAGAACGGCTACGGCTGCGACCCCCGTCTGATGCTCCTGCTCAAACCCAACGACGGCCCCTCGTCGCCCTCGAGCACATCCAAGCAGGTGATGATCCGCTACCTCGAGAACAACATCGGCGCAGGAACCACATACAAACAGACCAACTTCCCCGACATGTACTGCGGCGCCTACGCAGCATCCACCGGTGCCTACAACCCCATTTTCACAATGGAGGAACTCTACTTCATCAAAGCTGAGGCTCAGTACTGGCTGGGTAACAAAGTGGAAGCATGCGCTCTCGCCAAGGAAGCAACACAGTGGAACGTTCAGCGCCACCTCGACCGCTATCTGGCCGACAACAACGGCCAGTATCCCGCCAGCGGCAACAAACCCGGCGGTGAAAAAGCTACCGAGCGCTACGAACGCCAGCTCGTGGCATTCTTCGAGAACGAAGGTGTGAAGCGTTGCAAACCCGTGAGCGAAATCGGCAACAAGCACTACTTCTTCGACGAATCCAACTACACACTCTCGGATCTGATGATTCAGAAGTATATCTCCATGTATATGCTCCCCGAGCAGTGGACCGACATGCGCCGCTACCACTACTCCAACAACCGCAACGGCTACGGAATCGGCGATGCACAGGAAATCATCTACCCCACCCTGCGCCGACCCTACAACCTCTATGCCGCATACTGGATCGACGGTATGAGCAACGCCGAACAGGAGAACGCATGGGTATACCGTCTCAACTACGACCCCGAGACCGAAGAAAAATACAATGCGGCCGAACTCGACCGCCTCGGTGCCTCCAAGAACCCCGCATGGCTGCGCAAACCCATGATCTGGTCGGAGGACTACGGTGTACGCACATCCCTCACCGCTGAATAATCTCTCTCCAACGTGTACAACAAGCACAAAAACGGTAATTCGAAAATGAAACTTAATATCACCAAAGTCCTGCTCCCGGCCATGGCAGCCGCAGCCATGACCGGCTGCGCCAACCACGACCTGATACCCGACATCACCGAGGTGGGTCAGGCTGTGCCCACAGTCTACTGGGAAGTGGGTTCCACAGTCTGCAAGGCAGGCGAATCCTTCTCCTTCAAGGGCAAATACAACAACCTTCCCGGCCGCACACCCCTGCGCTCGGAAGTGTGGTACCAGATTGTCCGCAACGACAACGCACAGGTAAGCGCCTCTCTCGCGGGCAAAGCCCTGAGCTACACACAGACCGTTGCCAACGTGGACACCATGCGCTCTTTCCAGTGCCATGCCGTGTATCCACACCAGGAAGAATACTGGGACGGCCACCAGAACATCGTGAATGGCGTTGTGCCCGTGAGCCGCACCCTCTCGCCCGTGCGCTGGGTAGAACCCGAGGAATGGGATCAGGAACGCTTCAACACATACTATCCCGAAGGTTTCGCTGCCGAATTCCTCGCCAAGGTGTACGAATACCTCACCTCCGAGGAAAGCGCTCCGTCCTACTATGCGGCACTGCGTAACGTATATCTGAACTACAACTTCACCAACGAGCAGTTCACAGCTGTAGGTCTTCCCCAAATCGATCTCTCCGGCGACGATGGCGGCGCCGGCAACAAGAGCGAAGCATGGTTCACCACAACAGAGCAGGAGCCCGAAAACGTGATCGGCGTGTACTTCATCACCTACGATGAGAACGGCAAAACAATCTACAACGAACGTCCTGCCGACTACACCCCCTCCGAAGGCCAGGTGGTATATCCCGTCTACAAAGCTGCCGAATGGGTTTTCTGCCGCTACGACGACAACACCGGCACCATTGTCAACTCCGTACGCAACGAGTGGCTGCCCAAATTCCGCACTCTGCTGGAGAACATCCCCTTCCAGGACTGGATTTATGATTCCTCCAACGGCGTATACAAAGTCGAGTTCTCCCGCGCCTACGACGTTCTGGCTCAGTTCCGCTCCTACGACAAGGAGACTTCGCGCCTCAACGACCCCGACGCACCCGAATATGAAGGCGTGACCTCGCCCACCGATCTCAAGACAATTGCCATCAACTAATACTTCCAAAACCACGCAAGCATGAAAATCTATAGCAAAATAGCCGTGGCACTGGCAGCAGGTGCGATGGCAGCAGGCTGCGTCGACAAGGAAATCGACGAACAGTTCTTCCCCAACCCCGACGTTGACTTCACTTACGCTGTCGACGGCGACGAATACCAGTACGACTTCTATGTGGTGTCCACCATCAAGTTCAACAACACTTCGTCGGCTTCGGGCAACTTCACATGGGACTTCGGCGACGGCACAACCTCCACCGAGGTAAGCCCAACCCACAAGTATGAACGTGCTGGCCTCTACCAGGTAAAGCTCACCCACGACACCAAAGGCTCCTGCACATATCCTCTGATGGTGTACGATATCACACCGGTGCTCACCATGGCTTCGTCGTCCACCGAAATCGTGGAGTTCAACAACACCACCGTCACCTTCAACCTCGAGCTCCCCAACCCCGATAACCTGCCCGTGCGCTACGAATGGACATTCCCCGAAGGCACAACCTACGAGGACGGTACCGAAGTACGCACATTCACCGGCTTCTCCGATGCCGAAGGCAATATTTCCTATCCCGCTCCTGTGAAATTCCGCAACATCGGTTCGCAGCGCGTCGATATCCGCACATTCTTTGACACCGAAGGTGAGAACCGCCGCCTCGAAGACGCCTACCTCAACGTGCAGGTAGGCCTCAGCGAACCGGCTCCCACACTGTACTACGCTCAGCGCGGCGGCAACATCAAGGCCCTCAAACTGCTCGAGTCCATTCCCGAAGGCACGAAAGTGCTTCCCTACGACATGGGTGTGCAGTCCGGCGCAACTGTGTTCAACCTCTGCTACTCCGACGTTACAGCTGCCATTGACGACGAGGGCAACACCGAAACCCAGGGCTGGGTTTACATTCTCGACGCCGGCAAGCAGTACTACTTCATAAACGATGAGGACGGCGTGCTCGGCGACGGCAAAATCACCGCCATGCGCACCGACGGCACCAACGTGAACACCATGATTACCAACGTCGGCGGTGCTGCGTTCCTCGATCCATTCATCGGCTGCGTACATAACGGCCAGCTCTACTACACCGACCGTAACACCGGTACTTCCGCCATCGACGTCACTACCCGCGGCGCCGTGCAAGGCAAGATATCCAACTCGCAGCGCGACACCTACGCATGGCAGAACAACCTCATTCCCTACTACGGCCGCGGCATCTCCTACGGTGCCATCTCCAACGGTCTGTTCCGCGATTCCGCCGGTTACTGGTGGTGGGGCAAGAAGTACAACGGTGAAGGTATCTTCCGCTTCCGCGACTCCGACATCTACACCACCCAGAAAGATGCCGAAGCTGCCGGCCTCCCCGGTCCTGTTGTCCTCAACGGTATCCGTGCGAGCTGCTTCGCAATCGACGAGACACACCAGGCTCTCTATGTATGGCGCCGCTCTCCCGATCCCGGTCTGCTGGTTTACCGTCTGCCCAAAATCAACGAAACCATCACCATCGAAGAGAACCCCGAAGTATTCATAGCCATGGAAGCCGATCCCGTGAATACCACTGATGCGGAAGGTCTCTACACAACCCAGATGGCTGTCGATGCCACAAACGGTCGCGTATACTTCTGCTACCGTCCCGCAAACGGCGACGAATCGGGAGTGGCTGCAGGTATCAACTACTACGATCCCAACGACAAGAAAGTGCACAAATACGGCGACACTTCCGACCTCGGAACCGGCATCGTGATCAATCCCAATCCGACAAAACTTTTCTAATCCTTCCCTACGGCCTCTTCGGCCGGAAAAACCGAATGAAGGGGCGCGGCAACAGCCGCCGCCCCTTCATTCTTTCTCTATTACAACAACAATCCGATTCTAAACCTCACCATGAAAAAACTCTACACCGCCGTTCTCTTCCTGGCCTGCACGCTCAGTGCCATCGCTGCCGGTGAGAACGTAGTGCGCGAGCACAGGGCCATATGGATGAGCCCAATGCTTTCGTCCACATGGCCTTCGGGAGAAATCACCGAATCCAACGCGCAGGCACGTCGCGAATCGCTGCGGCAGCGTTTCGCCACCCTGCGTTCGCAAGGCATCAACACCATCTATTTCCACACCCGCGCACACTGCGACGCCACATATGCTTCTTCCTACGAACCATATGCTTCTTCCGTAGCCGGAAGCCGCGGCGGAACACCTGCTTTCGACCCGTTCGGCTTCGTGGTGCAGACCGCCCACGAACAGGGCATGGAAGTGTATGCATGGGTAAACCCTCTGCGATATTCCGCCGGAGGAACCTACGGCAACGGCGACCCGCGGAACTATGAGGTGTCGCATCCCGAATGGCTGCTTCGCTCCCCGGAGCAGATCATTCTCAATCCTGCCATCCCGGAAGTGCGCCAGAGGGTGGTGGACATCTGCCGCGAAATCGCCGCCAACTACGACATCGACGGCATGATTTTCGACGACTATTTCTACCACAGCTCCATAAAACTGGAAATGGACGCCGATTATTACCAGGAATACTGCAATTCAGTGCCGAAAGACCAAAAAGCCATGAGCCAGGAGGAATGGCGCCGCGAGAATGTGAATAACGTTGTGCGCTCCGTCCGCCAGGCTGTGATCGAGGAGCGCCCTTATGCTGTGTTCGCCATCGGCCCGGCAGGCCGCATCTCCCCCGACGATATCACCGACTACGGCCTCACTCCAGGCCCACACGGCGACATGAACTACACAGGACTGTTCGCCGACCCTATCAAATGGCTGTCCGAAGGCCTGCTGGATTTCCTCTCGCCACAGATCTACTGGCCGGAATGGTTCGACGATCTCCAGAAATGGTATTCCATAGCCCTTCCCCACTTCAACAGACACCTCTACACCTCGCTGGACTGCAATAAACTCAAGAATGTGAAGAGCGAGGAATTCCTGCGCGAGATAGATTTCATGCGCTCCCATGTGCGCCCCAACGAAAGCGGTGTGGTCTTCTTCGACCTCGGCGCCTTCCTGAACTACGGCGAACGCTACCAGGGCTCAAAACGCCTCACATGGGGCGAAATCCTCCACCAGTATACTTTCCCCTACACTGCCCTCGCTCCGCTCCAGGGATGGCGCGGAATACGCACTGAACACCACACAGGCATGCCGGCACGCAACGGCGATAATCTTGTATGGGATGCACCGGCCTCGGCAGGCCAGGAAGCCTTACGATATGCCGTGTATGCGCTGCCGGAAGCCATGGATCGCGCCGACTTCGCCTTCCAGCCCGAATATCTCGCCGGAGTGGCATACACAGAGAGCTTCGACATCTCCGCCAACCCGTCGGCTGTGTACGGTGTGGCTGTCTATGACCGCTACGGACGTATGGGCGCCATCCGCTTCGAAGGCTGCGCCAACCTTGCCGACGGAGCTGTTCCCACGGGCCTCGCACCTGCCGGAGGCAATGCCGCCGACCTCACAGACCTGTCGTGGAACTATTCCGGAAACGCCCGTTTCGTTGTGGAATTCGCCACCGACGCCTCATTTACCAGCATTGTGGCTACCGGAGAGACAACGGAGAAACGTATTCCTCTGAACCACCTGGCGTCGCTTGAGCCGGGAACCGAACACCACTGGCGCGTTATCGCCTATGCCGCCGACTGCAAAGCCGCCACAAGTGCCCCCGCTGTTTTCACTCCCTCGCGAGTGGCCATAACAGCACCCGTGGCCGGAGCAAACGATGTTCCTTTCAATCCCGTTGTCGCCTGGACTCCCTGCGAGAACGGCACAGAATACACACTCGAGATAAGCACTACCGAAAACTTCAGCAACGTGGTGTTCACCGCCACTACCGACAAGGCATCGCTCCAGGTGCCCCAGCGCACTCTCATAAGCGGCATGAAGTACTTCGCACGTGTCACGGCCTCACGTTCCGGCGCCGAATCCAAATCGGCTACCACCATGTTCCTCACTGCCGACCGTAGCGACTACACGGCTCCGGCCTTCGCCAATCCCGCAGAAACCGGCACAACATTGAACACCAACAGCATCGTGCGTCTGCAGCAATGGGAGGGCATGACCAACGTAACCATCGAGATTGCCGCTAACCAGGATTTCCCCTCGCGTTCCATCTACCGAAAGACACTCACCGACTTCGCCACCGAACTGCCCGAACTATCGACCGTGCGAATTTCATCGAAATCACTCGAAGCCGGCAAGACCTATTATATGCGTAACCGTGGCGGATACCGACTCCAGAATGCCTCGGCGGTGAAATACACACCCTACAGCGATGTGATAACCTTCGTGTATTCCGGTGTGGCAGGCGTGGACCAGGCAGAGACCGCAAAAGCTTTTGTCGACGGCAACAATATTCTCCATCTGCCTCTCGAGGCCGCCGTAGAGGTATTCGACCTCGCAGGACGGCTCGTGCTGGCCTGCGACCCTGCCAACGAGCATTCCCTGCAGGCCATTCCCGCTGGATGCTACATTATCCGCGTGGCGGCACACAACATTTCACCCATCAAATGGGTTAGATAATAGAAGCGTTTCAACCCGCCAACCGCAACCCTGAATCAAAACTCGCGGCCACCCGGGACAACGGGGTGGCCGCGCTTTGTATGATATGCAATGAAATCAGTAGCAGCAATCTTAGCAGTGCTGGCCGTAGCGTCCGTGTCATGCTCCGGCCGACACGGCTACGACCCGGCGACCTGCGAGGAGCTGTCGATAAAGATAGAACGTCACGACAGCCTCACCCAGACCGACTATTCGGCCATGATAGACCAGAACGAACAGATTCTACGCTACCTCATCGAGGAAAGCGAACGACTGCAGGACACTCCCGACGACGAACGGTATGCCGCCTTTCGCGAACTGCTTGCCGAGCCTGTATACCGCGAGCGTTTCAGCTATCTGTTCACGCTCGGATCGGCCCTATACCAGGCCGACGAACTCGGACTTCTCGACAGAAGCAATGCCAGAGCATACCGGCGCCTCGACGAATACAACGCACGTTTTGCAGCCATTTCCGACCGCATGTAAGTTATTACCCTCGGCCTGCCGTAGCTGCGAAATCCGCGGCGATATAGCGCGCAACAGCATCGGTGTAGTTGGCATCTATGACTTCGTGGGCCGCAGCCTTCACCTGCGGCATGGCATTGCCCACAGCTACCGCAATGTCGGCCACTGCAAACATGGGCAGGTCGTTCAGATTGTCGCCGAACACCACAATGCGTTCCGCACCCTCGGCCTTGGCGACACGCCGTATGGCGCTGGCTTTCGACACTCCGGGAGCGAGCACTTCAAGATTGTAGATATCGCTGTTGAAAATGTCGGGATAGCACGAAACCGAGCATTCCGTGCTATCGCGAACCATTTGTGCAAGGGCTTCGACGGGGCCGCGTTCGCCCATGGCGAAAAATAGCATGGCGCGGCCTGTGGAACGTTCCGGCACGGGAGTGCCGAGATGGAAGCGTTTCAGCGCCACATGGCGGCGTTCGAGCCAGAAACTTTCCTCGGCGCGGTTGAGTGTCTTTCCGGAATGGTAGACATCGAGAGTGCGCCCCTCGGGCGACTGGATGTAGACAAACGGATGCACACCGTGCATGGCTCCCATATCCAGCAGCAGCCGGCTGTCATCGGCTCCTATGAAACATGAATCGACAAATTCGCCGCGGGTGCGGTTCCAACCGGCGGCACCTGTCATCACTATATAATCGACTCCTGTTGCCGCATGTGCCATCAACGGAACCACGGTGGCCGGAGTGCGCGCCGTAGCCACGGTTATCAGGGCACCTCGGGCGCTGAGTTCTGTAATCAGTTCAGCGCTGCGCTGGCTCACCCGGCTGTCGCTGCCGAGCAGCGTGCCGTCGAGGTCGCTTACATAGAGTGTTTTCATTGTTCTGTGGGCAACCACCGGTAAAGCCTGTCGGCAGGGCGTATTTTCGCCGGCACGGCAATTGAGAACGCATCGCCTTTAACGGCTTTTTCCACACTCTTTCCTCCCACACGGATATCGTCGGCACGTACAATCAGAGCTCCAGTGGTGGGGCCTGTTATCACCACCTCATCGCCTCGGACAAGCTCGCCGGCTTCCATGAGGAATTCTCCCACACCGAGTTTCGAGAAGTATTTCACACCTTTGGCCGCGTACTGTTTCACACGCGTTGCCGAAGAGCCGTATCTGGCGCTCCATTCACCCAGGCGCTGCCCGAGATAATATCCGTTCCAGAATCCGCGGTTGAATATCTTTTCAAGCCTGCTGTTCCACTGCTCCACCTTCTCCTGGCCATAAGTGCCATCGCACAGCGCCTCGAGAGCCTCGGAATAGCATTCCACGGCTGTGGCAACATATTCAGGACCACGCGCACGACCCTCGATTTTGAACACTCTGACTCCCGCATCTGCCATGCGGTCGATAAAATGGATGGTCTTGAGGTCTTTGGGAGACATTATGTATTTGTTCTCCACGGCAAGGCTTTCGCCGGTTTCCAGGTCGGTGACCTCGTAGCCGCGGCGGCATATCTGTGTGCATGCCCCGCGGTTGGCGCTGGAGTTCATCTGGTGAAGCGATAGATAGCATTTTCCCGACACGGCCATGCACAAGGCACCGTGGCAGAACATTTCTATTCTCACAAGTTCGCCACGCGGTCCGCGGATATCTTCGGCTGTAATGGCGTCGGAAATAGCCTTCACCTGGTCGAGACTCAGCTCGCGGGCAAGCACCACCACGTCGGCAAAAGCGGCATAGAACCGCACTGCCTCGATATTGGAAACATTGCATTGTGTGGATATGTGCACTTCCACGCCCTGCCGGCGGCATTCCGATATAACGGCTATATCCGAGGCTATCACCGCTGTGATTCCTGCGGCGGCAGCAGCGGCTATCGTTTCCCGCACAGCCTGCAGGTCGTTGTCGTAGACTATGGTATTTACGGTAAGATACGTTTTCACTCCCGCTCCGGCGGCTATGGATGCTATGTTCCGCAGGTCGTCGAGGGTGAAATTGGCACTCGAGCGCGAACGCATGTTCAGCCCCTGCACACCGAAATAAACGGCATCGGCACCGGCGGCAATGGCAGCCGACAACGAATCGTAGCTGCCAACGGGGGCCATTATTTCAAAATCACTTCTTTGCATTTGGGTAGATAAAAAAGTGTATCCCGCACCTGTCGGTTTGCATGGACAGGCTGCGGGATACTTTTCTATTATTTCTTTTCCTTATTGCTGGGCGGGTGTTTCCACTTCTTCGGCTTCCACTACTGTGGCCTCGGTTTCAGGAACGGTAACGGGTACCACATCCATCTGGCCGGGAGCCGGAAGCGCGGGAGCGGCTGCCGCCGGAGCCTGGGGAACGGCACGGAGCTCGGAAGCGTTGTTGACACGGGGAGCGGTCCATACGGATACTATGGACAACACCACCAGCAGAGACACCAGCACCCATGTGCCTTTTTCGAGGAAACTGTTGGTCTGGCGTACGCCCATCACGTTTCCGGCGCCACCGAACTGGCTGGAGAGACCGCCGCCTTTGCTTTTCTGTATCAATACTATTCCTATGAGCAGAATCGATACCACTACAATAAGGGCTATTATTACGATGTGCATGTCTTATAATGTTATTTTTCTAATTATCAATTATTTGGCAACAGCAAAGCTATTCTTCGGCCTTTTTGCCGGCTTTGTCTATCAATATCAGTTTCCGCAGAAACCGCAATTGGTCTGCAAAGTAAGCACTTTTTTTCGGAAATTTCAAGTTTAGCGACGAAATAATATCGTAGGCACGCTGATATTTACCTTGCCTGATATAGATTTTCGCCAGCGATTCGCTGAGCAGGGAATCGGCCGGTTCGTCAGCCGGTTTTTTCAGTGGCTTCGCCTTCGGTGCAGGCTGTGGCGCAGGCTCGGGCCGGTGATGCTGCGCCGCCGGATGCCGACTGAGAATAAAGGCATCTATACGCCCTTCGGGACTGTCGGCATCGACCGGTTCGGAAGGCAGATGTTCCTGTTCCTCGCGGGCGAGCACTTCGCCGTAGTCGGGAGTGGGATTGAATATCATGCGTTCGAGCATCGCGTCCTCCGCAGGGCTGCTGTGGCCGTAAGTCTGCAAAAAAAGGTCTATCACATTCTCTGTTGCCGGCGATTCGTTTTCCTCAGGCGGATAGAAGCCCGCAAAGTCGCCGCCTCTGGCGCTTTCTATGGCATCGGCATTGTCGGAAGCGAGCATGATTTTCATCTCCAGACTGCTGCGCTGTTCCCTGTCCAGCGACGGGCTTCGCAGCATGAGCATATCTATCGCCGTGCAGTATGGAAAAGCCTTGGATGCGCGGGCGAGGACCGCCATGTCGTCGGCCGACGGTGCCGACACGCTGCCGGCATATCTGCGCAGGATAGCGCCTGTAGTCTGTAATAATTCTTCCATTATCACCAGTCGCCCAGGGTGGAGTTGAAAATAAGATCTACAAGCTCCTTGCATATCTCCTGACAGAGACCGTCCTGCACGTCGGTGAGCATCTCGCTGCTGGTGAAGTCCCGGTAGGCGCTGAATGTCTGGTCGAAGTCCTTGCCGTCGACTTTGGTATCTGTGTATTTCACGCGCACCGATATGGTGAGACGTGTCATGGAGCCGTAGCCGTCTTCTGTCACCGCCTGCGGTGTGAGGTTGTAGCCGGTGATTTCGCCTTCAAGCCGGAGGTCGGAAAGGCCGTCGACAGTCTGCAGGCGTGTGTTGCGGGTTATGTAGTTCTGCAGCTCGTTCTCGAACATAGGCTGCAGGGGCGGATACACCAGTGCCGCACGAATCGGGAACTCGCTCACGGATATCGTGCGATATACATTGTAGTCGATGGATGTGCCGTTCGGCGTAAACCTTATCTTGCAGGCTCCCGCAACAACGAGAACACACAGCATTACAAGCGCCGGCAACGTCCGGGAGTATTTATTCGAGTCCATATTCTTTTATTTTGCGGTATAGAGTGCGTTCCGATATCTGGAGTTCCGCGGCTGCCGCCTTACGCTTTCCTTCGTTGCGCCGCAGAGAATCCTCTATTGCCTGTTTCTCCGTCTGCTGCATTGTGGCCGGAACGCTGCTTTCTATAGTCTCCACTTCCTCGCACACCACATCGGCACAGCTGTTGCCTATATCCTTCTCTTTTTTGTCCAATACAATGAGAGCCTTGGCCGTGTTTCCTTTTTTGTCTTCAGGGGCTACCGACTGTTCGCTGAGCATGCGGTTGGCGGTCTCGGCATGCGGATGGCTGTCGCTGCGGCGCTGAAGCTCATCGACACGCCGCTGGAGATTCAGAATCATTCCCAGAAGCATGTCGCGCTCGCGGCTGTAGCTGTGTATGCTGTCGTCGTCGCGTGTGGCCGGCATGTATGTCTGCGATGCCGCCGGCAACGCCTCTTCCACGGTATCGGCCTCTACACGGCTTCCGGCATGGAAAAGGGCAATCTGGTCGATGATATTCTTAAGCTGTCGCACATTTCCCGGCCAGCGGTAGCGGCGCAGTAAAGCCATTGCCTCCGGCGAATAGCTCACAGGGTCCACGCGGTAGCGTTCGGCAAAATCGCTGCTGAACTTGTAGGCAAGCAGGTCTATGTCGGCACCGCGTTCGCGAAGCGGAGGCACAACTATCATCACTGTCGATAACCTGTAGAAAAGGTCTTCGCGGAACCGGCCCTCGGATATGGCTTTCGGAAGATCCACATTCGTTGCCGCCACAATCCTTACGTTTGTGCGTCGCACCTCAGAAGAGCCTACTCTGAGATACTGGCCGCTTTCGAGCACACGAAGCAGTCGGGCCTGCGTGGTAAGCGGCAACTCTGCAACCTCGTCGAGAAAGATTGTGCCACCGTCGGCTTCCTCGAAATATCCCTTGCGGGAATCGACAGCACCGGTGAAAGCGCCCTTCTCATGGCCGAAAAGTTCGGAGTCGATGGTGCCCTCTGGAATGGCACCACAGTTCACTGCTATATATTTTCCATGCTTGCGCGAACTGAAGGCATGGATGATTTGCGGAAAGAATTCCTTGCCGGTGCCACTTTCGCCGCACACAAGCACCGACAGGTCGATTGGCGCCACCCTCACAGCCCTCTCCAGAGCTGCTGTGAGAGCCGGAGCATTGCCGACAATTCCGAAGCGCTGGCGGGCCTGCTGCACCGCAGCCGACGGACGGTTGGTTTTCTCTGTCATCATAGTGCAAAGATACTATTTTTTCGCCGTTCGCTGCTGTTGTTCCAGCCTGGACCTTGTGGTTCTGAACATGCTTTTATTCCTGTTATCTCTCCAATCATAGAAAATATAATACAAAGGAATAATAATAATAGCTGTCGATATGTATGAAATCCCGTAGGATGCGATATCCGCTCATTGCTTATAAAAGACCTGTTTATTATTTTACACACTTTATCTACATTATATATTGCAGATATATAATAGATTAAGCATGTTATGAACACTATGTTGATAACGCAGATATCCTGTTGTTTGATAACTTCAAGCGTTGACAGTCCGTCTGATTGTGGTCTATAAGCAGGAAAATAGCATTGATATCCATACAATAAAAAGACGACCGGAAACCTTGACTTTACAGAAACAGTGCGGCTTAATAAATGACGGCGGGATTCCAAAGTATATCTACCGAGAATTTGTCGTGTCCTTATTGACACCGGTATCATAGCCGGCCATAGGTTATGGTACGATTAGAAACCGGCGGAGATTTCTTTTCAATTCTTCCTTCGTCGGGTTTCTGTCGACAGTTCCGGGTTTTCAACATGCCTTTATTATTATAGTCTTCTTTGTTTAAAAAAAATTATTTTGAAAGAAAGACAAAGGAAGAATAATAATGGCTGTTGATATGTGCGATAACTTTTTTGCTGTTTCCTTGACTTTATGGGTTATTGATGTCCGGGTTATGTATTTGCACACTTTATTGACATGCTATATTGCAGATATAATGTGTGTTGGATGTGTTATCTACATAGTGTTGATAACGTTGTGTTTTGATAATTTGATAACTTCAGGCGTTGATAAACCTATAGATTACGGTCTGTTCCGGTAGATAACCGCATTGATATCTATGTGAGAAAAAGAACAGCCATAGACTTGACTTTTCCGAAATTGTACGGCTTAGCACATAATTGTGCAATTTCAAAATATAGTTTTCAGTAACTTATTCCGGCATTATCAACAGCGGTTGTCAATAAGTGTCAGTGATATTTTCTCCGTTTAAAACAGACAAGATCTGTCTCACTCGGTGGCATGTAAATAAAAAAGGCTGCACCGTGAATATACGGCACAGCCTTTGATGTATCAGCGGAGGTATAGCTTAGCGAACGTAAACTTTGGTAACGTTGCTGCCCTGGCGGCGGATATAGATGCCGGCTTCGGGGTTGGCTACGCGCACGCCCTGGAGATTGTAGAATTCAACGGGAGCTTCATTGTCGACAGCTACGGATTCGAGGCCGCTGCCTTTTTTCACGAAGAGTGTGGGCAGGAGAACTTCAGCGGCATTTACGCTGGGAGCGATGTTGTTGTACCATGTACCTTCAGCACCTTTGGTAACGCCTACCAGACCGGTGTTGCCTTCGGCGGTGAGGGAGATGGAAGCTTTGCCGGCGGTGAAGCTGATTGTCCAGATGCAAAGGGGGCTTACTTCGGTGTAGAGCTGGAAGGAAGTGGTGTGGGTGCCGTCGAAGCCGAGATAGCGGCCATAGGAATCCTTCATGGTGTATCCTTCGCCTTCGGCTTTGATGGTGATGGCGTTCTTGACATCGCTGGTGAGTTCGCCGTTGGTGATGGTAACGTCGGTGAGGCTGAGGCGGCCGAATGTGGAGCTTTCGGAGATAACGGTGCCGAGCTTGTCGTTGGCTACCATTACATATTCGGCACCGGAAGCGATGGCGGCGGTTTCAACGAAGATGGCTTCGTTTACCGGAGGAATAACCACTTCGCCCTGGAGTTTGAAGAGCTCGGGTTTGGCGGCATTCTCGGGGAGCTCTTCGGGCAGGTAGCATCCGAAAGAACCGAAAGCGGGATCCTGATAGATGGAATGGCCGGTAGCGATGTTGGTGATGGTGGCCACGCCGGCATCGAAGCTTACAGTCCATACGCGGTTGTCCGCGCTGTCGTCGGTGGTGTCGAATGTCTTGTATCCGGTTTTGGCACCAAGCATTTTTCCCTGTGCGGTCTCGATGGTGTAGCCACCCTGTACGGCAGTGAATTTAAGGGCATAGGAAGCGTCGCCTGCAAAAGAGGTGGCTGTTGCGCCGGCGGGGAGATTGGTGGAGCTCATGTAGCCGTAGTTTTTCTCAAAGAGCATGTTGTACATGCCACCTGCTACGAATACATAGCTCTGGCCGCTTTCAACGGCTGTTGCCTTGAAGTAGTTGGGTTCGGCAGGCTCGGGGGGAGTGATTCCGCCAAGTTCGCCGCCGCCAACGATATTCATGCTGGTGAAGCAGAACTGGCCGGCTTTGGATTCACCATCGGTACCGTATGTTGCCTTTTCGCCCACGGTGAAGGTAACTTCAGCGGCGCTGCCGGTCCAGGTAACAGTCCAGTCGCCTTCGGCAGGATTGCTGATGGTAACGTTGCCGTTGCTGGCGGTAATGTCGGTGAGGCGTTTCTTGCCCTGCTTGGAAATGTTGAACACCATGGATGTGATGTCGGCACCGCTGGTAACGGTGAGGGTGTTCTTGGCATAGAGGCGCAGGTCCTTGTTGTTTGCGTTGTATGCAGGCTTTGTGGTGCCGCCATTCTGGTCGGCAACGAACTTGAAGTCGGTACCTGCGGTGAACTCGGTAGGATTGGCATCCAGCTCGAGGTCGGCGAATGTCACTGTGGTGTCGGCCAGTGCGGAACCTGCACACAGCAGGCCGGCAGCCATGCTTAGTAAAAGTTTTTTCATAAGCTGAAAAATATTAATGATTGGTGATATATATGGTTTCAGACGTTAAGCCGTTTATCGGGCACGGTTCTCGACATATCGGCGAAGGAAAATTTCGGTAGGGAAGTGGTCGGAATATCCTCCGAGAAAGCTTCCTGCGGAGAACGTGCGTCTGGGATATCCCTGCCGGTTGCCTTCGGTGTCTTTCAGGAAGTCGAAGTTGAGCACGCGTGCCTCGAAGAAGTTCCAGCGGTTGTCGGGTGCGTTTACAAGGTTTCCGGAAACGATAATCTGGTCGAAGAGGTTCCAGCTGCTTTTGTATGCCAGAGTGCCTATTCCGCGGTCGAGTATGCGCCACCAGGGATTGTAGAAACCGTGCTCCCCTACTCCTTCTTTATCTTTTCCGGCGCCGATAACCTTTGCGCAGCTGCGGTCCATGGGGTCGTCGTTGAGGTCGCCCATTATGATAACGCCCATCTGCGGGTTCACGCGCCACAGCGAGTCGGCAATCTGCATGCACAATTCGGCGGCTGCCACGCGGTTAGGCTCGGATTGTTCCTGGCCGCCTATGCGCGATGGCCAGTGGTTCACTATTACTGCTATCTGCTGTCCGAGCAGGCTGCCCACCACGCACATCTGGTCGCGGGTGCGGAAAGGAACGGCGTTGAGGCGGTGGTTTGTCACATTATGTACGCGGAAATAGCGGGGGTTGTAGATCAGACCCACGTCGACGCCGCGTGCGTCGGGCGAATCATGATGGACGATGCGCAGGTTCAGGTCGCGTAGTTCTGGCTGGTTTATCACATCCTCCATCACCGAACGGTTTTCGATTTCGCTCACGCCCAGCAATGCCGGGCCGTAGGGGGTGGTCGGAGTCTTGAACTGGGAGATGGCGTAGGCCAGGTTGTGGATTTTCTGCCGGTATTTCCGGCCATCCCATTGTCGCTGTCCGGCGGGAGTGAATTCCTCGTCGCGTCCCTCGGCATTGTTGGGGATGGTGTCGAAAAGGTTTTCGAAGTTGTAGAAAGCTATTCCGGCCACCTGTACGCGGCGACCATTGTCGGCAGCGCCGACAGTAGGGCTTCCCAGCAAGCAGGCAACTGCTGCAAGGAGCAAAGAAATAGTGAATTGTCTCATGAGTATGAATTCAGGCAGTATGAACCGTTGCAAAAATACGCTTTTTTTTTGTTACAACAAAAAATAGTGCTGGAGTTGAGCGCCGTAACTGTCAGTTTCAAAAAAAAATGCTATATTTGCCCGCTGAAACCGTCATATCGCGAAATTTAATTAATAATCTAAACCATATTATTACATGCAAAGCAAAGGAAACTTAGGCAGCATCGTTGCCGGCGTTATCGCTGTGTTCCTGGTGCTGGTATGTTTGTTCTATCTCTCGTTTACCTATATCTCAAGTAGTTACGAGAGCAAGGCCGAACAGTACGCACGTGTGGAGAGCGGCAACAACGACGACGAAGCCTACAACCAGGCTTACAAACACTACATGGACTCGCTGGGCGAGCGCAAAGTGTATCTGGGCTACTACACCCTCAACGATGTACGCAAGTGGGGAGTCGGACTCGGTCTTGACCTCAAGGGCGGTATGAACGTGATTCTCCAGGTGGACATGCCCGACATGCTCCGCTCCATGAAAGCCGGCGCCACCGACAGCGTGTTCGAGCGCGCTCTCGCCGGTGCCCAGGCTGCCGTGACCAGCCACAGAAGCGACGACTTCGTCAGTTCCTTTATAGAATCCTATCGTGAACAGCGTCCGCAGGCCGATTTCGGCGTGGTATTCCAGGGAATAGTTCCTTCGGGAGCTTCCGACGATGCCGTGCGCACCGCACTCAAGAGCCAGGTGAAGGACCGTGTGGACAATTCCGCAACCAACGTGCTCCGCAACCGTATCGACCAGTTCGGCGTGGTTTCTCCCAACATCCAGGTGCTCCAGGGCAAGGACGGTCAGATTCTGCTCGAGCTTCCCGGTGTGAAAGACCACTCGCGTGTGCGTGACCTGCTGCAGCGTTCGGCCAACCTCGAGTTCTACGAGACTTTCACCGCCGACCAGGTGACTCCTTCGCTCAACCGTCTGGCTCAGGCCGCCGCCGGCGACACCGCGCTTAATGTGGCAGCGCTCTACACCATGCTCCAGCAGCCCGGTTATGGCGCTACCGTAGGCTATGTGCCCGACGCCCGTGCGATGGCTCAGATCGATGCCGTGCTGGCAAGTCCTGCTGCACGTACTATCCTCAACCCCGACCTGCGTCTGCGCTGGAGCGTAAAACCCAGCATCCATGTCGATGCCAACGGCAACGAGGTGAATCTCGGCTATGCTCTCTATGCACTCAAGGCCAACGGCGGACGTCCTGCCCTCGACGGCAAGGCCGTTTCCGACGCTTCTTCCAACTACGACCCTCTGCGCGGCAATGAGGTTTCGATGCGCATGACAAGTGAGGGCGCACGCAACTGGGCACGCATCACCGGCCAGAACATCGGTCATCAGGTGGCAATCGTGCTCGACGGCAAAGTGTACTCCGCGCCTAACGTGAACGACAAAATCGAAGGCGGACAGTCTTCGATCACCGGCGACTTCACCATCGAGGAAGCCCGCGACCTTGCCAACGTGCTCAAGAGCGGCAAGATGGATGCCAAGGTAACCATCATCTCCGACATGGTTGTAGGTCCCTCGCTCGGCAAGGCAGCCATCAAGGCAGGTATTGTGTCCTTCGTTGTGGCTCTTGTGCTCCTCATGGTGTTCATGATTGCCTTCTACGGCCTTATCCCCGGTCTTGTAGCCAATCTGTGCCTCATCTTCAACCTGTTCTTCACAATAGGTATTCTCGCATCCTTCCAGGCCGTGCTTACCATGAGCGGTATCGCCGGTATCGTGCTCGCACTGGGTATGGCTGTCGATGCCAACGTGCTCATCTTCGAGCGCACCAAGGAAGAGCTGCGTGCAGGTAAGAACGTGCGCAACGCACTTGCCGACGGCTACAGCAACGCCTTCTCCGCAATCTTCGACTCCAACCTCACCTCCATCATCACAGGTGTTATCCTGCTGCTCTTCGGCACAGGTCCTATCAAAGGCTTCGCCACAACGCTGATTATCGGCCTCATCTGCTCGTTCTTCACAGCAGTATATCTGAGCCGTCTTGTGTTCAACTGGATCAGCCGCAGCAAGACCTTCGCCAGCCTCACCTTCACAACCGCACTCGGCCGCAAGCTGTTTGTAAACTCCAAAATCAACTTCCTTGGCCAGCGCAAGGCCAGCTTCACCATCGTGGGTGTGCTCATCGCCATTGTGGTCTGCTCGCTGTTCGTGCGCAAGCTCAACCAGGGTATCGATTTCTCCGGTGGCCGCAACTACATCGTGCGTTTCGAGCAGCCTGTGAACACCCAGGAGCTCCAGCAGGTTCTCTCTGCCGAGTTCCCCGGAGCATCCACCTCGGTGATCACCATCGAAAGCTCCAACCAGGTGCGCATCTCCACCAACTACAACATCGACAGCGAAGATGCAGGCACCGAGGAAGAGATTGTAGGCAAACTCTTCAACGCCCTCACTCCCTACCTCCACGAAGGTATCACACCCGAGCAGTTCTCGACTTCCGACGTTAACTACGGCATTGTTTCCAGCCAGAAGGTAGGTCCCAGCGTGGCCGACGACATGAAGAAGGACGCCGTTATTGCCGTTGTGATTTCGCTGATTGCGATGTTCCTCTACATTCTTCTGCGATTCCGCAATGTAGCCTTCTCGGTAGGCGCGCTTGCCGCCGTGGCCTTCACCGCATTCATGATCATAGGCTTCTACAGCCTCTTCTATGGCGTGTTCCCCTTCGCCATGGAAATCGACCAGAGCTTTATCGCGGCGATTCTGACAGTCATCGGCTATCAGATCAACGATACCGTGGTGGTGTTCGACCGTGTGCGTGAAAACACAGCACTGTATCCCAAACAAGACTTCTTCAGCACAATCAACAACTCCATCAACACCACACTGAGCCGTACCATCATGACATCGGCCTCTACCCTGCTGGTGCTTCTGTGCATCTTCATCCTCGGTGGCGATGCTATCCGCAGCTTCACCTTCGCAATGCTCTTCGGTGTAATCATCGGTACCCTGGCAACCATCTATGTGGCTTGCCCCGTTGCCTACCTCACCGACAGCCGTCGCAAGGCAGCTCCCAAGAATGCCTGATAAGGACATCACATAAAAAGTACGCCCGGGACCGAAATCCCGGGCGTACTTTTTATGTTACGGTTATGTTGTGTGTGCGGTTCAGGCGTTTAGGATTGCCCGAAGGAGTATGTTCTGGCCTCGTCCGCCGAGGCGGCGGAAATGATAGAGGAATCTCAGTATCGCGCGCTCGCGCATTGTCTTTCCGCTGCATATCTGCCCGAGGCGTTGGCGGCATAGTGATGAAATACCGGTGTCGGCGCCACGTGCGGTATTGCCCAGATTGATGGCGCGCACGCAGTCGGTCCACAGATGTGCCTGCGGAGGCAGGCTGCGGGATATGAGCCGGAGAGGCAGTTCCATGCGTTCTATATAGTCTCCGTTGATATTCGCGCTTATGGATGCGGCCTGCTCTACCGTGGTTACTGTTGCGCGACCGTTAAGCTTCACAGCTTTGGCTCCGCCGGCTACCATGCGCACTCCAAGCTCGATGTCGTCCCATAGTCTTACCTGCGGGTTCCACATTCCGGCGTTTCTCACAGTGTCGGTGCGGGCGCACCATCGTTGTGTGGCGTAGCCGCCGTCGAAGAGCGAGTGCCAATGGGCGTTGTCGGCGTAGAAACGGTGTATGGAGCGCTTTCCTGAGATATTCCGGTGAATTGTATCCCAGCCGAGTATGTCGGCCTCAGGATGGCTTTCTATGCCGTTCAGAACGCGTTCTATATGTCCGGGGTGCATCAGGTCGTCGGAATCGAAGAAGAGCACCCATGGCGACTCCACGGCGTCCAGGCCGCGGTTGCGTGCGGCACAGGCTCCGGGTGTGCTTTCGGAGAGAACAGTTACCGGACGTTCGGGGGAGTTGTTTTCGGCCTGCCACTTGCGCAGCACTTCGATGCTGCCGTCGGTGCTGGCGTTGTCGACCAGCACGGTGGCGAAACGCGGGGCGGTCTGTTGCCTCAGGCTCCCGAGGGTGTGCTCTACCAGATTCCGGCGGTTGTGCACCGGAATCACTATTGTGAGCATATGGGCGCCGGACATCGGCTGTCAGCGTTCTATCGCGGCGAGGTAGCCGGCCATGCGTTCGGCCATCTCGCGGGCAGCGGCAGCGGCGGCTTCCGCGAAGTCGTCGCCGGAAGAGGCATGGATAATGCCTCTTGAGCTGTTCACCAGAAGGCCGCATTCGTCGATCATGCCGTTTTCCACCACCTGTTCGAGATTGCCGCCCTGGGCGCCCACACCGGGCACCAGAAAGAAGTGACGGGGCACGAGCTTGCGCAGTTCCACAAGGCTTTCGGGACGTGTGGCGCCTACAACATACATTGTGTTCACCGGCGAGCCCCAGTGGCGGCTGAGGCGCACCACGCGCTGGTAGAGGGGCATGCCTTCGGCATCGGCGATTGTTTCGAAGTTTCCGGCCGAAGGGTTAGAGGTCAGAGCCAGCACAATGCTCCAGCGGTCGGCATGGTCGAGGAAAGGCCGCACCGAATCCTCGCCCATGTAGGGAGCGAGAGTAACGGCATGGCAGTCCATTGTGTCGAAGAACGTGCGGGCATAGCGTGCGGCGGTGTTGCCTATGTCGCCGCGTTTTGCGTCGGCAATAACGAACTGGTCGGGGTAGTTTTTGCGTATATAGGCCACGGTATCCGCCAGCGCCTGCCATCCTTCCGCGCCGTGGCATTCGTAGAAAGCTGTATTGGGCTTGTATGCCACGCAATAGGGGGCTGTGGCATCGATTATGGCTTTGTTGAAGGCCAGGATTGCTGCCGCAGGATTTGCGTCGGCACCAAGCGAAGCGGGCATGCGTGCGGGATCGGGGTCGAGGCCTACGCACAGGAAGCTGCCTTTGCGGAAAATGTTTTCTACTAATTCGGTGCGTTTCATATCGTGTTGATGGCTTTTGTTTGTAATTGTTTCAGAGTTGCGCGGCCTTGAGTTTTTCGGCGTTTTCGGCTACGGCGAGTGCATCAAGGAGTTCCTGGATGTCGCCGTCGACAAATGCCGCCAGATTATAGGCCGTGAAGTTTATGCGGTGGTCGGTTATTCGCCCCTGGGGGTAGTTGTAGGTGCGTATTTTCGCCGAGCGGTCGCCGGTGGAAACCATTGTCTTGCGGCGCGAGGCAATGTCGTCGACGTATTTCTGGTGTTCTTTATCGTATATGAAAGTGCGAAGGCGGCTCAGGGCGCGTTCCTTGTTTTTGGGCTGGTCGCGGGTTTCGGTGCACTCTATGAGTATTTCCTCGCTCACTCCGGTGTTCGGGTTGCGCCACATGTAGCGCAGGCGCACACCGCTTTCCACCTTGTTCACGTTCTGGCCGCCGGCGCCGCCGCTACGGAAGGTGTCCCATTTTATTTCGCCCTCGTTTATCTGCACGTCGAACGGTTCTGCCTCCGGCAGCACTGCCACGGTGGCGGCGGATGTGTGCACACGGCCCTGTGTTTCGGTGGCAGGCACGCGCTGCACGCGGTGCACGCCGCTTTCGTATTTCAGCACTCCGTACACACCCTCGCCGCTTATGGCCAAAACGACTTCCTTGAAGCCTCCGGCGGCACCTTCGCTGGCCGATGTCACGGCCACGTTCCATCCGCGGCTTTCGCAGAAGCGGATATACATCTTGCACAGGTCGCCGGCGAAGAGTGCGGCCTCGTCGCCGCCAGTGCCTCCGCGGATTTCCAGGATGGCGTTCTTGGAGTCTTCGGGGTCGGCAGGGATAAGCAGCAGACGGATTTCGTCCTCAGTGCCGGGCAAAGCCTCATTGGCGCTGTCGAGCTGTTCCTGGGCCATCTGACGCATCTCCGGGTCGCTTTCGTCGGCAAGGATGGCGCGAGCCTCGTCGGCGCGGTCGAGCAGTGTCCGGTAGCGGCGTGTGGCCTCGGTAAGGCGTTCGAGTTCCTTGTATTCCTTTGTGAGGCGCACATAGCGTTGCATGTCGGCTATTACGGCAGGGTCGGTAATCAGTGTGGCCACTTCGCGGAAGCGGCTTTCGATGCCTTCGAGTTGTTGGAGAAGCTTGTTGTCAGCCATTAGTAGTTTCCGGTTGATTGGCGGGAAGCTGTGTAGCGAAACTTTTTTTAATCTTCATTTTCACCTTCAGCTCGTCGAAGCCTTTGCCGTACACGCCGTTCACATGAGCCTGCGCGCAGAACGCGTTGGGGTCGATGCTCTTTATTATCCTGCTAATGGTCACGGCTTCGATTTTGCGGCACATTACCAGAAGCACTTTCACTTCTTTCTTGGAATACCATCCCATGCCTGTCAGGACAGTGCATCCGCGGTGCGCCTCGTTGTTGATGGCTGTGGCTATCTCTTCCCACTTGGAGGAAAAGACGGTGAACTGCACCGCCTGGCGGTCGGTGTTGATTACCATGTCGGCCACGTAGGAGCAGAGAAAGAGCACTATGAGGCCGAACACCACTTTGTCGATCTGCAAGGTAACGAAGTACGACGAGGATATGATGAACAGGTCGGTATAGAGCATCGTGCGCCCTACGGTAACGTTGGAGTGCTTGCTCACCATGGCGGCAACAATGTCGGTTCCGCCCGAGGAGCCGTTGTGGGTGAATGCCAGCCCCACGCCAAGACCTGCGGCAACGCCGCCGATTACTATGTTGAGGAAGCTTTCGTCGGTGAATCCCGAGGCCAGCAGCGGCTGGAAGATGCCCAGGAAAACGCTCATCATGGTGCATCCGAAGATGGTGCCGAGCACAAACTGTTTGCCCACAATCTTGTATGCTATGGCCAGCAGGGTTAGATTGAGGGCATAGTTGGTGATTGCCACCGGAATGCCGGTGAGGAAGTAGACAATGGTGCTAAGACCTGCGGCACCACCGATTACCACCCTTTCGGGAAGAATGAAACCGCAGAATCCGAAGGCATAGATGGCCATGCCCAGCGAGATGAAGACATAGTCGCGGGCCGAGCGCCACAGGTTGATTTTTTTAGTCACTATTGTAACGGCTTTGATGATGCGATAATTCGCGGCAAAGATAATACATTTTACAACAGTTTTCCGGCGGAAGCCAAAAAAACCGTTAAAGCAGCGATTTGTCGAGCGATGTCTGGCAGGATGAGAGTGCCTCGCATATGGCGTGGCGGTCCATGTCCTTGCCTATGAATACGAGTTTCACCATCCTGTCGCCGTAGACGGGATCCCAGTCGAGGGCTATGGCTGGGTCGGCGGCCATGATGTCGCGGAGTTCCTCTTCAGGTGCGGTGGCGAACCACAGTCCGGCTTCGGTGAGCTTCTTCTGCCGGCCGGCGGTCTCGAACAGATAGCTCATGTCGGGGTTGTGCCTGAAGTAGACCACACCTTTGCAGCGGATTACCGATTCTGGCCAGCTGCCGGCGATGAAATGGTCGAAGCGGTTGATATCCAGAGGCCGGCGGTCGGAATACACGAACGTGCCTATGCCGTATTCTTCGGTGTGGCCGTTTTCGCCGTGGTGGCAGTGGCCGCAGTGGCAGTCGGCGCCATGTTCATGGTGGTGCTCCTGGTGGTTGTGTTCGTGATGGTCGTGGTCTTCGTGGTTATGCCGGTTTTCTATTTCCTGCACCCATGTGGCGGAGGTGGCCACGTCCTCGAAGTCGAACAGGCTGGTATTCAGAAGGCAGTCAAGATCCACGTTGCAGTAGTCGCACTCGATTATGCGTGCCTTGGGCTGTATGGCACGTATCACGGCACGCACGCGGGCCGCTTCCCCGGCGGATATCTCGCTGATTTTGTTCAGCAGTATGATGTTGCAGAATTCTATCTGTTCTATTACCAGATTCTCGATGTCGTCGCTGTGGTGGTGTTCGCGCAGGCTTTCACCGCAGCCGAATTCGTCGCGCATGCGCAAGGCGTCCACAACAGTGGCTATGGCGTCGAGCCGCGGGATGCCCGCTTTGCGGTATTTACTCTCCATGTTCGGGATGGAACAGATGGTCTGGGCTATCGGCGCCGGCTCACATATGCCGCTGGCCTCGATAACGATATAATCGAATGAGCGGCTTTCCACAAGCGATGCCAGCTGTTCCACAAGGTCCATTTTGAGGCTGCAGCATATGCATCCGTTCTGCAGAGCCACCAAATCTGTATTGTCGGCGGCTTTGTCCTGTCCCACCACACCTCCTTTGGCAATGAGGGACGCATCGATGTTCACTTCGCCGATATCGTTCACAATCACTGCAAAGCGGATTCCGCGACGGTTGGTGAGTATGTTGTTCAGCAGTGTCGTTTTGCCGCTGCCAAGATAGCCGGTGAGCAGAAGCACCGGCACTTGTGTGTTGCTGGTCATAGTTTTATGCTCTTATTGTAGAATTCCCTTAGGGAAAGTTGTTGTAGGTCTATAATTTTTTCGATGGATAGCGACGACTCGTCGGTTTCGGCGAAGCGGTGTTCCGCAGGGGTGACTCTAAGAGCCTCGGGGTCGAAATGCTCGCCGAAGCTCAGCGAGTAGCCTGCATCGAGCAGCTGGCGGGCCAGAGCGGCGTTTCGCCGGAAACCGTGAATAATCCGCGGGCAATCGCCGGGCAGCTTTCTTGCAAGTGCCAGCAGGCGGTGCCATGCGCCCGTGCAGTGCACTATTATCGGTTTTCCGGCATCGGAGGCAATGGCGGCCTGGCGCAGAAATATCTGTTCCTGGATTTCGAGTGTGGCGCCGCGGCGGCTGTCGAGCCCGCATTCGCCCACAGCGACGACTTCAGGCCGTGCTATGGTAGCTTTCAGGCGTTGCCACAACTCTTCGGGAAGTGGTGCTGCTGTGTCCCAGGGGTGTATGCCTGCGCTGAAAAGGCGGCCTTCGGAGGCAGCGGGGGCGGAAGTATAGGACGGGAGGTTGAAGATGGCATGAGCCGACGGCCACTTGTGGGTGTGTATGTCGACAATTTCCGGTGGAAACGGATTCATGGCACGGGGTCGTAGCCGCAGCCTCCCCACGGATGGCAGCGCAGAATGCGCTTCAATGCAAGCCAGGAGCCTTTCATGGGGCCGTGGCGGCGCAGGGCTTCAAGTGCATAGGCACTGCAGGTGGGTGTGTAGCGGCAGCTTGGTGGAAACAGTGGCGAGATGCACAGGCGGTAGATGTGCACAGGCAACGACAGAAGCCATACTGCGGCTTCAGCAATCGGATTGCGGGCTTTCATTGTAGTATGTGCTCAGAGAGGAGAGTATTCTGCGCATGGCCTCGGCCACGGAAGCATAGCTTTTGAGCGAGTCGGCCACGTAGACGAATGCCAAGTCGAGCCGCAGACCGGGAGCAACGGGATAGGCTCCTTTCTGCAGGCGATATGCTTCGCGAATGAGCCTTCGCATGCGCACACGGTCCACGGCGTGGCGCAGACGCTTTTTGGGTACGCTGATCAGGAAGGCCACGGGGGCATCGCTCTTGCGCCGCGGATTGTTGCGGGCCACAGCGCGGAGGGGATAGGCAAGCCGTGAAAAATCGGCTCCGCCACGGCCGAACAATTGCTCGATGGCCACGACGGAGCACAGTTTCTCTTTTTTGTAGAGAGGGAATTCTTTCACTTTACCTGCCGGATCATGAGTTGACAATCAAGCGGAAGTCTTGTCTTTCTCGGTGGTAAGCCAGCGGTCGATGGCGGCGGGCATCGAGGGTGCCTCGGGTGCCGGAGCCTGGATATCGAGCCGGAGGCCGGCATCGGTCACACTCTTGGCAGTGGAAGGGCCGAGAGCGGCAATGGCGATTTTGTCCTGTTTGAAATCAGGGAAATTCTTCAGCAGGCTGTCGATTCCCTGCGGGCTGAAGAACACAAGCATGTCGTAATCGAATGCTTCGTCGGGAGCGAAGTCGTTGCTTACGGTGCGGTAGAGGGCGGCACGCGTGAAGTTGATTTTCGCCGATTCCAGCAGCGAGGATTCGGAGCCGTTGTTGACATCGCTCACGGCCCAGAGGAATTTCTCGGTCTTGTGTTTTGCCAGATATGGCACAAGATCGGAGAGGCGTCCGGTGTTGGAGGCGAAAATTTTACGTTTGCGGTACACTATGTATTTCTGCAGGTAGTTGGCTATGGTTTCGCTGGTGCAGAAATACTTCATGGTTATGGGAATGGTGATTCTCATCTCCTCACAGAGACGGAAGAAACTGTCGACGGCTATTTTCGCAGTGAAAATCACGGCGGTGAAGTCGGCGATATTGATTTTTTGCTGGCGGAACTCGCGGGAGCTCAATCCTTCTACCTTGATGAACGGGCGGAAAACGATTTCCACACCGTGTTTCTGAGCGATATCAAAGTAAGGGCTCTTTTCCGATTCGGGGCGGGGCTGGGATACTAATATTTTTTTAATGCTCACTCTTTCAGGTGCTTAGTTGGGGTCTCTGCTATACGACAACTGTAAGAAAGCACAGCAGTCGGTATATTAAAAGTACCGGTATGATTTCCAGGGTGCAAAGGTACAAAATAAAGTAAAGCAAAGAGCGCAGTTTGTGGTAAAAAATTTTAAAGCCCTTGACCACGAAAACTGCTCTTGAAGCGGCATATATGGCCGCGGAAAGCCAAAGCATGGGTGTGGTCCATTCCGGGCGGCACACTATGAGCAGGGCGGGAGCGGCAAGCGCCAGGCCGGCTATTGCCGAGGATGCGGCAAAGCCCTGCACCCACTGGCGGCGCCCTTCGGGGCTGGAAAAGGAATAGCCTATCAGTGAATACACGGCAATCTGGAAAAGATAGTACAGACCGAGTATTCCCATGGCGGCAGTGGTGCCGGAAAATGATGCTGTGGCGGGGCGACCGTTGATATTGTAGAGCACCACGCCACCGAAGACAATGAACGCCAGAGCCAGAAGGAAAGCGGTGGGCAGGTGCACGCGGGTGTTGTCGTCGAAGGCGTTGTTGCGCCGGCGGTAGCCGGTGAGTTCGTTGCAGTAGGCACGCAGTGCGCGCAGCACCGACTGGCCGTTGAGCGCCGTAGCGGCGAGGGTGAGCATGAGTATGGCGGTGAGAATGCCTCCGCCGGAAGGGAAATCGGGTCGGCTCTCGCCTACGATGCCGCGCGTGAATCCGGAATCGACACCTACGACAGTGTGCGCGGCTATGGTGTCGGCAAGTAGATCGACGGCCACGCTGTCGCGGTAGGTCTCGGTGGCGAAGTGTGGTATCCGGCCTGTCACGGTGTCGGCGAGAACGGAGTCGAATATGGCTGTGCACACTCCGTTGTCGACGAACTGTGCAGGCGGATTTAGGCTCCGTGGCGCCGGCGTTGGAGCAGGAATGCCAAACGGTGTCAGTGGCTGTGTGTGCAGGCTGTCGGCGGCCATCAGAACTTGGCGGAGAATTCACGGTGTTCCACAGGTGCCAGAGCCATTTCCACGGCTTCGGCTGCGGTGGAGGCCACGCTGAACAGGCGCAGGTGGTCGGTGTTCATGAATCCGTGGTCAACGGCATTGTGGAGCATTGAAAGGAAAGCGTCGTAGTAGCCGGCGGTGTTGAAAATCACTATATTTGCATTCAGAAGCCCCAGCTGGCGCCATGTTATGGCCTCAGTTAGCTCCTCGAAAGTGCCTATTCCGCCGGGAAGAGCTATGATGCCTGTGGCTGTTGCGGCCATTTTCTCCTTGCGGGTGTGCATAGTGTCGGTGACTACGAGGTCTGTGAGTCCTCTGTGGTGCCAGCCGCGCTCGACCATGAAGCCGGGGATTATGCCGGTTACTTTTCCGCCGGCGGCAAGGGCTGCGTCGGCGGCCGCTCCCATCAGGCCGGTGCGTCCTGCACCGTACACAAGAGTGGCGCCGGCGGCGGCAATACGCCTGCCGAGGGCGCTTGCGGCTTCGATGAACTCCGGCGCCAGATTCGCCGAGGATCCGCAGTATATTGTGATATTGCTCATTGTTGTTTGCTGATTTTTTGCAGAGTCTGTTCCAGATACGGCGTGGGGCGTATTGTGTAGGCACGGCGGAGCAGGGCGGCGGCTTCGTCGCTGTCGGTCTGTAGCAGCCAGTAACCCAGAGCGAGCAGCACATTATGGTTGTCCGGCTCTATGGCCAGGGCCTCGCGGAGCGCGGCTTCACCTGTGGTGTCGTCGCCTGCGGCGATGGATGCTTTGCCGAGAATCTCAAGCAGCGAGGTGTCGCCGGGCGATGCCAGCAGAAGCAGACGGGCATAGCATGCCGCTGAGGCGTTGTCGCCGCGGCGCATGCTGTGGTCGAGCAGCCGCAGTCTCAACGGGCGCAGCAGCCACGGCATTTTCTCTCCAAGAGTGGCGAGCAGCTGAGGATAGTATGGTGCTATGGAGCATGAATAGCAGTCGCGGCGCACGGCCTCGAGCAGAGTGTCGAGATTCACGGCATTGGAAAGGGCGCGTTCCACGGTTTTCGACGCCATGGCCGAGTCGCCGCGGATGGCTCCGGCCACAATCATGCGTGCAGTGGCTCCGGCATCGGAGGGATTACGGTCGGCCACAAGGGTGTACAGCGCCTGCGCCGCGGCATATTCGCCGCTGTCCCAGGCGCGTTCGGCCTGCCGTACGAGTGTGCTGTCTGGAGTGCCGGCCAATGCGGCGGCAGCGACAGCAGTTGCCATTATTACAGACAGCAGGCGCATCAGTATTTGAAAGAACTGCCGCCGAGAAATTCGCGTAGCAGGCTGGTGGAAGGTATCAGGTGCATGCCTATGGGCATGAAATAGCTCAGGAACTTGCGCAGGCGGTATGCCTCGGCATATTCGGGCACGTCGTTGGGGACGGTGCGGAGGATTTCGTCGGCATAGTCCTTCATTACGCCGAGTTCGAAGATAAGCGATGAGTTGAACATGGCGTCGGCGTTCTCCTGATAGGGGAATATCCATTTCTCTTCGCCACGGCGCACGCTGGGCCAGCGGCGGATGGTGTCGGCGGCACTCGTTCCGCGGTATTTGTAGTCGCGGACAATACGGCGCAGCAGCCTGTTGTCGGTTGTCGGCACCCAGTTGTGGTCGTCGATGCTCAGGGTGGTGAGAGCCGATACATACACGCGGTATTTGGCTTTTTCGGGTATATGGGCCGTAAGTTCGGGGTTGAGTCCGTGGATGCCTTCTATCAGCAGCACGGAGCCTTCTTCGAGACGTATGCGGTTGCCTTTGTACTGCCGTTTGCCGAGTTCGAAGGAATAGGAGGGGAGTTCCACTTCCTTTCCGGCGAGAATGGCGTTGAGGTCGGCGTTGAACTGTTCCAGGTCGAGGGCGTAGAGCGATTCATAATCGTAGTCGCCGTCGGCGTCGCGCGGTGTGCGCACCCTGTCCACGAAGTAATCGTCGAGAGAAATCAGCTGAGGTTTCAGCAGATTGGTCATGAGCTGTATGGCCAGTCGCTTGGTAGTGGTGGTCTTTCCCGACGACGACGGGCCTGCGATGAGCACAATCCTCGCTCCTCCTTCGGCGTAGCGTGCGGCGATGTCTTCGCTGATGCGTGCTATGCTTTTCTCGTGCAGGGCTTCGGCGACGTTGATAATGTCGGCGGCGCGACGCCGTTCAACCTGCTCGTTGAGCTGCCCCACGTCATGCACGCCGATGATGCGGTTGAAGTCGAGGTAGGCAGTGAAGGCGCCGAACATTTTTTCCTGCACAATCGGCGTGGCCGGTACTGCGTGGTTGTCGGCATCGGGGCCGAGCAGCAGAAGCCCGTCGTGGTATGGCAGCAGATCGAACACCTTCAGATAGCCCGTGGACGGAACCAGGGCGCCGTAGTAGCTGTCGGCGATTCCGTCGATGGTGTAGAATGTGGTATATAGCGGATGGGTGGTTGTGAGCAGTTTTACTTTGTCGTCGAGTCCCTGGGACCGGAAGATTTCTATCACGTCGGCTGTGAGCATCTGCTTGCGCTCGAAAGGAATGTCGGCATCGGCCAGGCGTTTCATTTCGGCTTTCAGCGCCAGAGCGTCGGCTTCGTTGCACGGGCGGTCGAGTTTGCAGAAATACCCTTTGGCTATGGAGTGCTCGATGCGCAGTTTTGCACCGGGCATCAGTGCGCACACGGCGCGGTAGAGCATCATGCACAGCGAGCGCACGCACACACGGGGCCCGGAGCCGGCGGTGGCATCCTGGAACTCGACCATCTTTGGCTGGTACACGGCGAAGTCCAGTGGCTCGGTCTTGTTGTTCACGCGGGCGCATACCGGCGGTGCCGGAAGCCTGTCGGACAGTGTGGCTGCGATTTCGGCCAGAGTGGCGCCGCCTTCCACATCGACGTATTCCGAGGTGTTGACGCAGTAAATCTTTATGGTTCTGCTCATTTTTTCTGTGATTGTTCTATGGCTCGCCTGTCGCGGCAGATGTCGCTGTCGGTGGTTGCTGAATGTCGTTTTTCTTCAATTTTGGCGAGTGTCGCGAAACGGTACACTGCGTCGTGGACAGCATGTATGAATCCTGGCCATCCGTCGCGGAAACCGCCTTTGAGCACAAATGCCTTGAAGAAGCGGAAAGGAGGGTCGGTAAAGAGTTTTATCCTGCTGTAGCCAGGTGCGCGGCGTTCGGCCTCGCGGTCGGTGTAGGCGTTGAGTTTGGCTATGCTCTCGGCCATGCTTTCGTTGGCAAGGTGCACGAAAGCCAGGTCGGTGCGGCTTGCTGGAATGGTAACCACCGGCCCGAGGTGGTTCGGGCGTGAATGCACCTGATATGGCCATGTCGCGCCATCACGGTTGAAGAAGCGCAGGATATAGGCAGGGTAGTAGCATTTCATCCAGCGCCCCATGAAATAGTTCTTTATGGGTATTTGGAAGCCTCGCGGCGAGGGGTCGGCGTCGATCTGCGCGCGCAGATAGTCGATGAGCGCCTGCGGCACCAGTTCGTCGGCATCGACCACCAGCACCCAGGGGTGTGTGGCGGCATGGATGGCGAAATCGCGGTATGCCTCGGCTATGCGGTGCTCTCCGCGGGGCTTTACAATCACCCTGGCGCCATGTCGTCGGGCTATTTCCACGGTATCGTCGGTGCTCTCCATATCCACAACTAGAATCTCGTCGACATCGGCGAGGCAGCTCAGGCAGGCATCGAGATACCGGCCGGCATTGTAGGTGTGTACGATGCCGGATATGGGTGTGCGTTTGCTCATTTTTTCTTTCGGGAGAACATGTTTTTGAAGCGTCGGCGGCTTATGAGCTTGTGCTGGTGGGCGCTGTAGATTTTGCGTGCGTAGCTTTCGAAATCGGCGGCGGGGAGCTCGATGTCGTTCTTTTTAAGAATGGCTGCGTAGTATGCGGCCACAGTTGCTGTGGCGTCCTCGGTGTCGAGGAGGGCGCGGAAGTTCTTGCTGAGTTCCTTCCAGCTGTTGCAGTCGAAGGTCATGCGGTTGATGTCCACCAGGGCGAACTCATAGCCATCTTCGCCGGTGCGGAACAGAACGTTGCCCGGGGTGAGGTCGGACATGAACACTCCTTTTATGTGCATGCTGAAAATGAACGCTGCGAAGGCGCGTGCTATGGCATCGAAATCGGGGTTGTTCTGCACTCCTCTCATCTCTTTCCATCCTTTGAGGAGCTCGCAGGCATAGAAACTGTTGGCAAGGGCGCCGTAGCGGTTGTAGATTTCCACGGCGAAAAACGGCTCGGGAGTGCGGATGCCCATCTCCCGCAGCCGCATTCCGTTGCTGAAGGCACGGCGGCACTTCGGTTTGCGCAGCCAGTGGTACACCAGCCCTTTGGCGAGTCTGGGGCGTTTGTAGCTCTTGATCATCAGACCGGCGTTTTCGAGTTTCGCCAGTACGTTGCGGCCACGGTAAACCACAACAGAAGCATCGGGGATTCCCTGTTCCACTGTGGCGCGGGCAAGGATGGAGATGTTGCTGTGGGCGTAGCGGGGATTGATGGTGATGTATTTCTTCATGATCGGGTGTCGGGGGACAGGCAGCGTCGGTATATGCCGGTGATGTTTTTATAGAAATTGTCGTAGCCGAAAACGGCCAGTGCCTTGCGGCGTGCGGAGGCGCCGAGCTGCGCGGCGAGTTGCCGGTCGGCAATGAGGTCGCCGATTGCGGCAGCGAGAGCTTTGGAGTCGGAGGGTGGAACGAGGATGCCGTTCTCACCTGCGGTAATGAGTTCGGGCTGGGCGCCGTTGTCGGTGGTGACCACGGCCATTCCAGCCTGCATGAATTCGAGAATCGACAGGCCGAAGGCTTCGGGCGCCACTGTGGGGACAATGCCGGCGTCGGCTGCTGCGAGCAGTGGGGCGATGTCGTCGACGGGACCTGCCCAGTCCACTTTTCCATCGATTCCTGCCTGGCGGCAGCGGCGCATCAGAGGCAGCACATAGGTGCCCTTTCCTTCGCCGGCGACGGTCAGTTGCCAGGATGCCGCCGGCATCTGTTCGAGCGCTTCTATGAGCGTGTGCAGACCTTTTTCCGCGCACAGGCGCCCGCAGTAGAGCAGTCGCAGTGGTGCGTCCGCGTTTGCCGGCTCATGCTCTGCGGCGGTGTCCAGCAATGAGTTGTGAATCACATGCAGCCTCCCGTGGTCCACGGCTGGCGAACTGCTGAGAAACGTGCGGCGGGCTGTCTCGCTCACAAAAACAATGGCGTCCAGGCCGGCATATGTGGCCTTTGCGGTGGCGCCGGTGTCGGCGGGTCGTGCCAGATGGCGTGTCGTGACAACGTGTATCTGCCGAGGGCGGCGGCTCAGGCGGCGTGCCGCCAGTGCGGTGCGGGCGTCCTTGAAGTTGTGGGTATGCACTATCACGGGAGCGTCCAGGCGGTTCAGAATCCTTGCCAGCTGCAGGGGGCTGACAAGGTCGAGAGGTCCGCCCAGCGGTAGGTGTCCGGGTTTGAATCCCGCTGCGGCGAAGCGGCTGTCGACGGCCTCGATGCCGCGGGTGACAACGGCTATGCTGTGGCCGTCGGCGGCGCAGCGTCGGCATAGGTCGAGGGCATAGCGCTCGCCGCCGCCCCAGGTGCGGTTGCTTATCAGATGGATAATGTTCAGAGGTTCTTCTGTCATTATTTCTCTTCGTCGATAATGCGCCTTGCGGCGCGGTATGCCGCCAGTGTGGAGCGGAAGCGTGTTGCGGCTATGCGCCGTCCGGCCTCGCCGTCGAGCCATGCGCCCTGGCTGAGGTGGCAGCGCACGAAAGCACTGGCAGCCCGTAGCCAGCACATGGGTTCGGCGGCGCTGATGCCTGCCGCGGCCATCAGGCGTGCGCGCATGGCCGCATGGCGCATCTCTTTGGCTTCGTACTCGGTGTAGCGGTTGCAGCGGTAGTGGTGCATTTCGCCGTCGATGGCGGCAGGCATTATGCCCGCCGGGTAGCTGAGGCGCTCGCCCACGTCGAGCATGTCCCAGTTGGCATAGCGTTTGTCGAAGAGGCGTATCTGCACCTCGGGTTCGAGTCCGCTGTGGCGCACCGGCTTTCCGCATATGTAGTTGATTACCCTGAAACGGTACATGCGGTGTGTGAATCCGGCCTCCTTCAATGCCGAGAGGTTCTGCCTGAGTTCCTCGGTGAGCACTTCGTCGGCATCGATGCTCAGCACATAGTTGCCGGAGGCCAGTGTGGCTGCGTATTGCCTTTGCGGGCCGTAGCCTGCAAATGGGCGCACGGTAACTTTTGCGCCATAGCGGCGGCAGATGTCGACGGTGGAGTCGTCGCTGCCGGAGTCCACCACCACGATTTCGTCGGCGACGCCTATGAGCGAGTTGAGGCATCGCTCGATATTGGCAGCCTCGTTGCGGGTGATAACAGTTGCTGACAGGAAGTGGGAAGCCATTTAGCCGGTGGTTGCTGGGTTGGTGTCGGGGTGTTTTCAGTCCATCTCAAGGTCGCCGTCGACCACGGTGTGCCATGGCAGACCGTCTTTGGCGAGCTGTTCCAGGAATGGATCGGGATTGAATTCCTCTACGTTGCGCACGCCTTTGAGGTTCCATTTTCCGGTGAGGAACATCATGGCGCCCACCATGGCGGGTACGCCGGTGGTGTAGCTCACGGCCTGCATGCCGGTTTCGCGGTAGGCGGCTTCGTGCGAGCAGTTGTTGTATATGTAGTAGGTTGTGGGCTTGCCTTCCTTGTCGAGGCCGGCGATGCGGCAGCCGATGGAGGTTTCGCCATGGTAGTTGCTGCCGAGGTCCTGGGGGTCGGGGAGCACGGCCTTGAGGAACTGCAGGGGCACGATTTTGGTGCCGTTGTATTCCACTTCGTCAATCCGGGCCATGCCTATGTTCTGAATCACTCGCAGGTGGGTGAGGTATTCCTGGCCGAATGTCATCCAGAAGCGGGCGCGCTTTATGCTGGGGAAGTTCTTCACCAAGCTTTCGAGTTCTTCGTGATAGAGCAGGTAGCTTTCGCGCGGGCCTATGTTGGGGTAGTTGAGGCTGCGGTGGTATTCCAGAGGTTTTGTCACCACCCAGTTGCCTTCGCTGTAGTAGCGTCCGTTCTGGGTTATTTCGCGTATGTTGATTTCAGGGTTGAAATTTGTCGCGAAAGCCTTGCCGTGGTCGCCGGCGTTGCAGTCCACGATGTCGAGGGTGTCCATGCGGCTGAAATGGTGCTTGGCGGCATATGCTGTGAACACGCCGCTGACTCCGGGGTCGAAGCCGCAGCCCAGGATGGCCGTGAGGCCGGCTTTCTCGAAACGTTCGGCGAAAGCCCACTGCCAGGAGTATTCGAAGTGTGCCACGTCGCGGGGTTCGTAGTTGGCGGTGTCGAGGTAGTTTACGCCGCACTGCAGGCAGGCTTCCATTATTGTGAGGTCCTGGTAGGGCAGTGCGAGGTTGATAACCAGGTCGGGGTTGTGGCGGCGCAGCAGGGCTACCACCTGGTCGAGGTGGTCGGCGTCGACGCTGTCGGCGCTCACATATTCCTTGCCTATTTCTTCTGCCAGTTTCTGGCATTTGGAGAGTGTGCGGGAAGCTATGACTATGGAGGAGAACACTTCGGGGTGCTGGGCGCATTTGTGGGCAGCTACAGTGCCCACGCCGCCGCATCCTATGATAACTACTTTTGCCATTTTCGGAACTTGGAGTGTATGTTGTGTTATGTTATTGATTCTTTGGAGTATGCCTCTGCTGTTCAGCCGTTGTTACAAGGCGTTTGCGGTCCAGGGCTATAGCCGTGAAGGTAACGATTCCCAGCACGATAAGCATCAGGGTCTGGCTGCCGAGCACAAGGTTGGCGAAGGCTGCGGCCTGCGCTTTGCCAACGCCGTAGATGCCAAGGCCGAAGATTACAGCCCACTGCCAGGGGCCTATGCCGCCGTTGGACGGAACGCCCATCGACAGGCTTGCGATTACGAATGTAACCAGTACCGCGGGTAGGCCGTGCACGGCAATCGCCTCGCGGGTGAAGGGGAAGGCCATAAAGCAGATGTACATCTGTGAGGCGAAGCAGCCCCAGATGCCAAGAGTCCACAGCAGCCACTGGACTTTCGATTTCATATGTGCTATTCCGGCGAAACCGTTCCACAACTCGCGGATTATGTTCTGCACTTTCGCTGCCAGAGGGTTGGATGTGTGTCGGGTCATGAATATCCACAACGCTGCGATGATAGCCAGCGCCGTGCCCCATACCCACGGCGAAGTGAGAAGCGCGCCTATGGCGCGGTAGCTTTCCATATTGGCATGCAGGAAGCGCATGATTGCCCGGGAAGCCATTAGAAATGTGGCGATTGCCAGAATGAACACTGTCACCGTGTCGGCGAGGCGGTCGGCGACCATGGAACCGAACACCGATGTGAACTGGGCGTTCTGCCGCTGGGCGATGTAGCCCGTGCGCCAAACTTCGCCGAGGCGTGGAAAGACAAGATTTACCGAATATGTGCCGAATATGCTGTATATCAGCGCATGCATGGGTGGATTCACACCGATGGCCCGCAGCTGCAGACGCCAGCGGTAGGCACGGCACACGAATGAGACAATGCTTATTGCCATGGCCAGGGCAATCCATCGGAAGTCGCACTGGTCGCGGATTATAGAGAGTATAAGCCCGAAGTCCACGCCGGTGAACAGGAGGTAGCACAGGCTCACGCTGACAATCAAGGGAATCGCGTACTTCACGAGATTCCCCAGCAGCTTCTTCCGTTTTCCGGTATGTGTGGCGTCGGTTGTGGGCATTATGCAAACTGTATGAGCGGATTCCCGCGGTGCAAAGATACGTATAAGTCGAGGGCAAAGCCAAATTTATTTGGGCTTTGCCGAGCGGGAGTATCTAAGACGAAGTCAAAGATAATAAAAAATCGTTGCTTGTCGCCATAATTACAACACTGTGCGCATACCCCGGGTTTGTAAGCGGGCATGATCTTAAATAAAATAAGGAGACCTTTCCGCGCCGTTAGTCGCACTTGGCTGTCGGAAAGGTCGTCGCTTATTTTGGCGGCGAGGTGTGGTGTCGCTTATTTCTTGCCTCCTGTGAGGTCGTCGTTCGATATGGATGCTTTGGTTTTCTTCACCGAAGCGGTAAGTGAGCCGAAGCGGTAGCGTATCGAGATGCCTACGTCGCGTCGGTAGTTGTAGGTAGTGGTGGAGCGGCTCACGTAGTCGGTGTTGAATGTTTCGGAGGTATAATCAAGTGTGTTCGGACCGAAGGGATTGTTGATGAATATCGACACTGACAGTCGGTCTTCCTTCAGGAAGTTGCGTTGCACGCCGATGCTGTGCCATATGGAGGATGCGTTGTTTTTCGAGCGGGTGTACAGGCTGCCGTATCCGCCGAAGAAACCTGCATTTGCCCGCAGGATGATTTTCCAGGGTATTGTCTGCTGGATGTTAAGGTATATGTGGGATTGCCATACGGTCTCCGAGAGCTTTGCCGAGGGGCGGTGGTAGCGCACGGGGCCGCCGCTGGCGTTGACGACAATGCGTGTCTTGTCCCATGGTGTCCATTGTGCATAGGCAGAGAGCCTTAGCTGGCGATAGTGGTCCACATTGTCATAGGTGTAGTAGGTGTGCTGGTTCTCAACTGTTTTCACCTGGGCGATGGCGTTGTTGGAGATGGTGCCTGAAATCGAGGCGTCGAGGGTGATGCGGGGGCGGATCAGGGTGTAGTTCAGTGTAACTGCGTTGTATGCCGATGAGCCGAGGTCGGGATTGCCGCTGCTTGTCACCAGCGGGCTTACGCTCACCGTGGGGTCGAGGTAGCTGATGCCTGGGCGGTTGATGCGGCGGTTGTAGCTTAGCTTAAGTGTATTGGCATCGTTTATGTTCCAGTTCACGGCTGCGTTGGGTGCGAAGTCGTTCAGGTTGCTGCCGAAGTGCCGCATGTCGCCGGTGCGGAATTTCGCCGACAGGTGCGAATATTCGTAGCGGATTCCGGCACGCAGGCTCACGCGGCCGAATGTTGCCCGCCAGTCGGCATACACGGCGCCTATCGAGGTGCGGTGAGTGAAGTCGTCGTAGGTGTTTCCGGCTCCGGTGTAGTAGCGCGTGTTCCGGGAGTCGTTGTTGCGCTGGATGAATTTGGCGCCGAGATCCAGTTTGTGGATTCGGCCGTAGGGGCGGCTCCAGTCGAGCTGGAAGGTCTGCTCGAGAAAGTTCAGGTCGAAATGGCTGTTGATGCCGGTGTAGTCCATCGGCGCGTTCACCATATTGGAATATTCCGTGGCCATGACCTGCCTCTGGTTCGTGTGGGCTATGCGGTACGATGCCGTTATGCTTTCGTCCTTGCGGCGGGTGGAGCGCTGGTAGTTGATGGCTCCGCCAAGGTCGGTATATCGGTGTGTAGGGTAGTGGGAGAAGGTGGAGAATGAGTAAACGGGATTTCCGTCGGCCTGTGTGAGCAATGTGTTCTCGTTTTTTCGCGTCTCGAAATTATAGCTGTACATGTCGAAATTCATGGTCACCAGATTCATTGTGTCGGGTTCCCAGGAACCTTCGGCGCTTCCCCAGCCGCCTTCGCTGTCGTTTCGGGAGATTGCGTTTGTGTAGAGCTTGTCGCCGGTCGATATATATGTGCCATCGGAAACCATATTGCTCCGTTCGCGGCGTCCTCCCTGTTGCCAGTAGGACCCCATCACACTGAATGTGACCTTGTCGATCTGGGTTGTGAGGTATGCGTTGGCTTGTGGCACGGGATTGTTGATGTCTGCATACAGTCCTACCGAGCCTGTGACACCTTTGAGCGATGTGCCGCTTGCCGTGACTATATTGAGAATGGCGCCGACACCTTCGGCGTCCTCGCGGGCACCGGGGTCGGTGATTACCTCTATTTTCTTTATGGTAGATGCCGGTAGGGCGCGGAATATGTCTTTGGCGTTTTTGCTGAAAGAGTTGTTGGGGCGGCCGTTTTTGTATATGGTGAAATTGTCGCTGCCGTTCACTTTTATATTGCCTTCGGCGTCCACCGATACCAGCGGGACTTTCCGGAGGATGTCGAGCAGAGGTGCTGTCTGTGATTCGGTATCGGAAAGGACGTCGTAGCTCAGGCGGTCGATTTCTTTTATCACAAGCGGGCGCTGGGCGGTAACGGTGATTTCGGCGAGTTCGGTGGCGACGGCCGGCATCACGATTGCGCCGAGGTTGGCCACCGGCGATTCGTCGCTGACGCTGAACTGCCGTTCGGCTACGGCCGAGTTCATGCCCACGACAACGAGCCGGTAGTCGCCGCGGTGGGGTAGGGGAGTGCTGATCAGTCCGTCGTCGCCGGAAACGGCGCCCTTGACAGGGCGGACCGAGTCGGCTGCGGAAAAGACTCGCCATGTCACAAAGCCATCGGGTTGTCCGAGTGAATCCACCGCTGCGGCTGTCATCTTGAAATCGGCGGCGGCAGCGGGTGGATTGTTAGAGAGGAAAAAAAGGAGAATGAAGAGAATTGATGCGACGGTTTGTTTTTTCATTGGATTTGGACGTTTGCGAGTCTTTGTACAATAGACACAAAAATTGGCGGAAAGTTACTGTTTCGGTTATGAAAAATGCCTGCCGTAGCGATTTAATTTCGTACGACAGGCAGAACTTTGTGCGAATTTTGAAATCTCAGAGGCTTAAAAATCGATTAATATCCAGTATGTCAAACGATTCTGAGATAATTTAAGGTGCGTGTCCGGCGGTAGAATAGAATCAGTACTTAATCAGGGAGGTCACATCGGCGTCGGCGGGCAGTGCGGCGCGGCCGTTGAGCGATGTAAGCTCGATGATGAAGTTTATGTAGATTTTTTTTGGGTTCATGCTTTTCACCAGAGCATATGCCGCGGCCATTGTTCCGCCGGTGGCCAGAACGTCGTCGTGGAGCACCACGATGTCGTCCTCGGTGATTGCATCGGAATGCATCTCGATGGTGTCGGTGCCGTATTCTTTCTGGTAGGACATTTTAATTGTGTCGGCGGGCAGTTTGCCCGGTTTGCGCACTGGAACGAATCCTGCTCCGAGTTCGAAGGCGAGAATGGAGCCCCCGATGAATCCGCGGCTTTCGATTCCCACCACTTTTGTAACGCCTTTGTCGCGATAGAGCTGAGAGAGATCCCAGCCAATCACATGCAGGGCGCGCGGGTCTTTGAAAGCCGTGGTAAGGTCCTTGAACAGGATGCCTTTGGAGGGGAAGTCCTGCACGTCGCGGATGTGTCGCTTGATGTATTCCATGTTGTTTATATTACTTAAGTGTTTGATATTCTATTTGATAGGCTGTCAATTGTTTCACGTGGAACAATTGACCGTTCATTTGTCGAGAATTAGCAGCAGTATGTTTATGTCGCTGGGTGATACGCCGGGGATGCGGCTGGCCGCTCCTATTGTCGCGGGCTTCTGTTCGGTGAGCTTCTGCCGGGCTTCGGTGGAAAGCGACTGCAGCGCCGAATAGTCGAAGTCGGGTCGCAGCCTTATTTCGTCGAGTCGCCGCAGCTTTTCGGCCACTGCCCGTTCGCGGTCGATGTAGCCGCTGTATTTTATAAGCACTTCGGCGGCTTCCACGGTTTCCTGACGGCGGTCGTCGGGTAGTTCCTCGATAAGAGCGTTCAGCTCGGGTATTGCCGTGGCCAGAATCCCGAGGCCGAGCTGCGGGCGCTGCACAAGGTCGGCGAGTTTCACTCCTTGTGTGAGAGGGCTTGTCTGTTGTTGTTCCAGCAGGTGGTTCACTTCAGATGGCCGCACGGTTCGGCTGGCGCACAATGCGAGAATGTTGTCGCGCATGCGTTGCTTTTCCAGCATCAGCTCGTAGCGGCGGCGCGATGCAAGCCCTATCTCGTAGCCCAGGGGCGTAAGGCGCATGTCGGCATCGTCCTGCCGCAGCAGGATGCGGTATTCGGCTCTCGAGGTGAACATTCGGTAAGGTTCGTCGACGCCTTTGTTTATCAGGTCGTCGATAAGTACTCCGATGTATGCTCTGTCGCGACCGAGCACCAGAGGGCTTTTCCCGGATTTGGCAAGTGCGGCGTTGGCTCCGGCGACGAGTCCCTGGCCGGCTGCCTCCTCATATCCGGTGGTGCCGTTCACCTGCCCGGCCAGGTAAAGACCCGGCACGACCTTGCTCTCCAGTGTGGGGTGAAGCTGTGTGGGGTCGAAGAAGTCGTATTCTATTGCGTATCCGGCACGGTACAGCTGGGCATTTTCGAGTCCGGGCACTGTTCTCAGAGCTTCCACCTGTATGTCGAGTGGCATCGACGATGAGAAGCCGTTGAGGTAGTACTCCTGGGTTTCCTCACCTTCGGGTTCGAGAAACAGCTGATGCTGTGTGCGGTCGGCAAAGGTTACTATCTTTGTCTCGATCGAGGGGCAATAGCGTGGGCCTATGCTTTGTATCTGCCCGTTGTATAACGGCGAGTCCGGAAGACCGCGGCGAAGCACCTCGCAAGTGTTTTCATTGGTATATGTGATGTTGCATGGTCGCTGGCGCAGTTCGGAGCGAACCTCCGGAAGGTAGCTGAACAGCTTGTGGCAAGGGTCGCCTTCCTGGACCGTTGTCCTGGCGAAGTCGATTGTGCGGCCGTCGATACGCACCGGCGTGCCGGTTTTCATGCGGTCGGTTCGTATGCCCAGGTCGCTGAGCTGTTCTGTCACACCATGGGCTGCGGGTTCGGATATGCGTCCGCCTTCGAAACTCTGGCGGCCGATGTGCATGAGTCCGTTGAGGAATGTTCCTGCCGTGAGCACCACGCGCGGGGCGTGGAACTCGGCGCCTTCTGAGGTGGCAACGCCGCACAGAGTGCCGTCGCCGTCGAAAAGCAGGCGGCACACATTTCCTTGCCACATGCTCAGGCCGGGAGTGTTCTCAAGCACCGAGCGCCACATGCGGGAGAATTTTTCGCGGTCCTCCTGCGCCCTGGGGCTCCACATCGCCGGACCTTTGCTGCGGTTGAGCATGCGGAACTGGATGGAACAGCGGTCGGCGATAATTCCTGTCATACCGCCGAGTGCATCAATCTCGCGGACAATCTGTCCCTTGGCGATTCCGCCGACGGCCGGATTGCAGCTCATCTGTGCAATCTTTCCCATGTCCATGGTAACAAGCAGCGTGGCTGCGCCCATTGTGGCAGCGGCATGTGCGGCCTCGCAGCCGGCATGGCCGGCGCCGACTACTATTATGTCAAAATCGAAATTCATCGTCTAATGTCAGTTTCCTTCCCCCATGTTATCGAGGAGTGCGAGGGCGTTGTTTTCGGCCTGCTCCATTATTTCCCTCTCTCCGGGGCCTTTGTCGTTTATTCCGCACAGGTGCAGTATGCCGTGGATAATCACTCTGAGCAATTCGGTTCCGGCATCCACGCCGAGTCCTTCGGCATTGCTGGACACGGTGTCGATGCTGATGAACATGTCGCCGCGCAGCAACTTCCCGGAGCAGTCGTCGAAAGTTATAATGTCGGTGTAGTAATCGTGGTTGAGAAAGCGGCGGTTGACCTCAAGAATTGTCTCGTCGTCGCAGAATACATAGCTCAGTGTGCGTGCAATGCGTCCATGGCTTTCCGCAACACGGGCTATCCATAGTTCAAGTTGTTGATAATCAAGGCATGGCAATGCTACGCCCTGAGAAGTCCATTCAATGGCGGGTTTCATAGGCGACAAAGTGAAGCACAAAGTTAATAAAATCTTTTCTATATATTACGCCTTTGGCTTTAATTCCGGCGCCGCCTCGATTACAGCGTAATTGCTGAAAAATTACTACCTTTGCATGCGAATAGCAAACAACGGCCAGTAAGCTCACGCAATGATTGAACGCATTGTAATCATCGACAAAGTCGACCCTGTACAATTCTACGGCGTAAACAACGCCAATATGCACCTGCTCAAGAACTTATTCCCCAAACTGCGGATTTCGGCCCGTGGTTCGGTTGTGCGGGTCGTAGGCGAAGAGAGCGAGACCGCCGAATTCGAGGCACATATCAGGGAGCTCTGCGACTATGCCGAGCAGTACAACGCACTGCCCGAGGATGTGATTATCGACATCGTAAAGGGCGAAGCTCCACGCGAGCGCAAGACCGACGGCGCCATAATCTACGGAGTCAACGGCAAGCCCATCAGCGCACGCACTCCCAACCAGGCCAAGCTTATCGAGACTTTCGACACACACGACCTCACTTTCGCCCTGGGGCCGGCCGGTACCGGCAAAACCTATATCGCCATAGCCCTGGCCGTGCGCGCACTCAAGAACCGCCAGGCGCGGAAGATAATCCTCTCGCGCCCTGCCGTGGAGGCCGGAGAAAAACTCGGCTTCCTCCCCGGCGACATGAAGGACAAGATCGATCCATACCTTCAGCCCCTTTACGATGCCCTGGAGGATATGATTCCCGCTGTAAAGCTCAAGGAATACATGGAAACCAAGGTGATACAGATAGCGCCACTGGCTTTCATGCGCGGCCGCACGCTCAACGACGCCATAATATTGCTCGACGAGGCGCAGAACACCACCACACACCAGATCAAGATGTTCCTCACCCGTCTTGGCATGAACGCCAAGATGATAGTCACCGGCGATGTGACTCAGATCGACCTGCCGAGAGCGACCGCTTCCGGCCTGGTGCAGGCTTTGAAAATCCTCGAAGGCGTGCATGGTGTAGGCCGCATCGAATTCGGAAAAAAGGACATCGTGCGCCACCACCTGGTGCAGCGCATTGTCGAAGCGTATGAAAAATACGACCGCGAAACCGAAGCCGCACGCGAGATAGAACGTGCCGCCTCGCAGCTCGACAGCCAATAAAAACCTCACACACGATAACTCTCATATGACCATCACCAAAACCGACTTCCATTTTCCCGGCCAGACCGGAGTGTACAAAGGCAAAGTCCGCGATGTCTATTCTCTCGGCAACGACCTGCTGCTGATGATTGCCACCGACCGAATTTCGGCCTTCGACGTTATTCTTCCCGAAGGCATTCCCTTCAAAGGTCAGGTTCTGAACCAGATTGCAAACTACTTCCTGGATGCCACCGCCGACATCGTTCCCAACTGGAAAATCGCCGAAGTCGATCCTATGGTCACCGCAGGACTGCGCTGCGAGCCGCTGCGCGTGGAAATGATTATCCGCGGATACCTCGCGGGCAGCGCATGGCGCGACTATGCCGCCGGCTGTCGCGAAATCTGCGGAGTAAAACTCCCCGAAGGTCTACGGCAGAACCAGAAGCTCCCCGATCCGATAATAACACCCACCACCAAGGCCGATGCCGGCCACGACCTCAACATCTCCGCCGATGAAATCGTGGCCCAGGGACTCATGTCGCGCAGCGAGCTCGACATCGTATGCGACTACACCCGCCAGCTCTTCGCCCGCGGAACGGAAATGGCTGCCGACAAAGGCCTCGTGCTCGTGGACACCAAATACGAGTTCGGCATGCACGACGGACGCGTGACTCTCATCGACGAAATCCACACACCCGACTCATCGCGCTATTTCTATGCCGACACCTACGACGAACTGTTCGCCAAAGACCTGCCGCAGCGCCAGCTGTCGAAGGAATTCGTGCGCGAATGGCTCATGGCAAACGGTTTCATGGGACAGCCCGGACAGAAACTTCCCGAAATGACCGAACAGGTGTGCCGCGAAATCTCCGACCGCTACATCGAGCTGTACACCCGCGTTACAGGGCGTGAGTTCGTGCCGGCTTCCGAAGAGCATGCCGAGGAACGCATCGCCACATCTGTCCTCGATTTTCTCGACAACGTCAACCGCTGATGTCGGCCGTAGAGGACATAAAACCCTACGGCGACGACGGTCGCGAAAAGGCGCCGCAGGTGGAGTCGATGTTCGACTCCATCGCTCCCGCCTACGACTTCATGAACCACGCCATGACCGCAGGCCTCGACCGCCTGTGGTTGCGGCGCCTGGTTGGAGAGGCCGCCAATGGAAATCCTGCCAGGATTCTCGACATGGCCACCGGCACCGGCGATGTGGCACTCGCACTTGCCCGCCGTATTCCCGAGGCCGACATAACCGGCATGGACCTCTCCGACGGAATGCTCTCCAAGGCAAGGGCGAAGAAAGGTGCGGCAGGCATAAAATTCGTACAGGCCGACTGCTGTGCCACCGGTCTGCCCGACGGCAGCTTCGACCTCATCACCATTGCCTACGGCCTGCGCAATTTTGCCGACATCAGCGCCGGCCTTGCCGAAATGCTCCGCCTGCTGCGTCCCGGAGGCAAGCTGCTGGTGCTGGAGTTGTCGCGGCCCACTTCGCCCATCCCCGCCGCCTTCTACAATATCTACACCGCCACGGTGATACCGGTGGCCGGAAAGCTTGTGAGCGGCGACAGCAATGCCTATTCCTATCTTCCACGAAGCATTGCCGCCTGTCCGGCACGGGGGCAGATGACAGCCTTGATGGATGCTGCCGGTTTTGTCGACAGCTCCTTCAGAAGTCTTACAATGGGCGTATGCACCCTTTATAAAGCTTTCAAACCATAGAAACGCAACAGCAGCAACACAAGCGCCAATGATTCATCACATAAGCCTCCGCAACACCGCGGCAGTCGCAATAGTTCTGGCTGCACTGGTTCTGCCGGCAAGTGCCGGAGCACAGGCCATGTACTTCGACAGCGCACGAATGGCCGATACAACAACTACCACGAACGCACAGCCCGTGCCGACCTCCGTTATGGCATTGCCGGTGCGTGGCGCCGCCCAGGCCGATACAACCGATATCGTATGGCCTCTGCTTACCGACTTCGACAATGTGGACACCTACATGCTGGCCACGGCTCTGTACCCATATAAAAAGCTTGTGGCCTCGCGACCCCTTCCTTCCACGGCGTTCATGCCCTCGGTTTTCACCGGATACACTTTCAGCGAAAACCGCGATGTATTCATATCCGACTTCAGCGGAGAGCCTGCCTTGCGCTGGCTCGAGGAGGAAGCTGCCGGAGCTCGCGCCCTGGAGCGTATGCAGCGATATCTCTTCTATCAGCATCCCGAAAAGGTGGTGTACGACATCAACCTGCTGCCGGAGGCTCCCAAGCGCTACCATGCCGTAGTGAATCCCCAGGACCACACCATCGAGATAAAGGAACTTGCCACTCCCGACAAGGTGGAGGCAACTGTGGAGGCTGAAGTGAAGCAACGCCACTGGATACGCGCGTTCTCGGCGTCGCTGCAGTTCTCGCAGGCATATGTGTCGCCCAACTGGTACCAGGGCGGCAACAGCAATATAAACGGCCTTGCCAACATATACTACAATGTAAAGCTCAACCAGGCCTTCCACCCCAATCTGCTGTTCGAGTCCACGATGCAATACAAACTCGGCATCAACAACGCCCCCGAGGACAAGGTGCATTCCTACAACATCAGCGACGACCTCCTGCAACTCACCTCCACATTCGGTGTCAAGGCTGCCCGCAGATGGTACTACTCGGTGTCAGGTATGTTCAAGACGCAGCTGTTGAATTCATACAAACCCAACTCCAACGATGTGCAGTCGGCATTCCTGTCGCCCGGCGAGCTCAACCTCGGTGTCGGTATGACATACAATTTCACCAACACCAAGAAAACCATCAGTTTCGACGCCTCGATATCACCGCTGTCGTACAACCTGAAGACCTGCACCTACTGGCGTGTCGACCCCACGGCCTATGAAATCGCCGAAGGCCGCAAATGCCGCCATAAATTCGGTTCCAGCGCCGAACTGAAATTCCAGTGGAAGATAAGCTACAACATCACATACAGCACACGTATGTTCGCTTTCACCGACTATTCCGATGCCTACGCCGACTGGGAGAACACCATTGTTTTCGACATAAACCGTTTTCTCACCACGCAAATCTACGCACACCTGCGCTACGATTCCGCCACACAGCCCTGCGACGACCCGCAGTGGCATAAGCTGCAGATAAAGGAAATATTGTCGATAGGCTTCGCCTACAAGTTCAACAGCATCTGATGTGGCGCCTAATGGCGGCATTGGCCGTTGTCGTTGCCGGCACGTTTGCCGCGTTTGCCCAGTGGACGCGCCTCGACAGCATCGCTCCGGCGGCCGCTGCCAGTCCCTGCTGCGGAGTGTGGCAGATTGTGCCGGATGGCGCGCTGGTGAGAATCGAGCCGCAGGCCTTGTCAGGGCAGTTCACGATATCGGTGGTCGACTCTCCCGACTATGCGATAGCTCCGGGCACAGTCATGGGAACCATGAGCGAGATTGCCGGAAACGGTCGCTATCATGCATCGCTGCTCACACACCCCATGCGCGGAAACGGATCGTCGAGGCGCGACTGCATTGTAGAGGTGCAGGACAACAATCTCGTTTTCCGGCCCTACCGCGCGCGGACAAGACTCTCGCTGCGCCGCTGGGTTTCGTATCTCTTCCGCATTGCCATCGACCACGCCGAAAGTCCCGAAGGACTCGAAGGCGCGGTAAGGATAGCTCCCGGATCCGGTAATATGCCGATTACGCTATGAAGACAAAAGCCCTTGCCGTCCTGCTCCTTTCGGTTTCAGCCCTGAGCACCGTGGCTCAGCGCACCACGCGCCCGCGGTTGCGCCCACAGCCACAGGAACCGTCCATGGAGTTTCCTGCCGCTGCTCCCTGTATCGTAGTGCCCGACAGCGGCGCCGTGGTGCTGCGAGGCTACGACAAGCCTTTGCGTGCGCGCCGTGAGACTGTTCTTGCCGTGAACAACAGTTCCGATACCATAGAGGCGCTGTACGTGACATTCAGCTATTTCGACATGAACGGCCGCATGCTCCACCGGCGTTCGCTGCGCCTGCCTGAGGTGTTGCCGCCACAGCAGACGCGTATGCTCACCTTCCCCTCCTGGGACACACAGAACACCTACCGCTACCACCTGTCCGCTCCGGCACCACGTTCGGCTGCTGTGCCGTATAAAGTCACTGTAAAGGTCGATTCCGTGCAGCTGTACAATAAAACTGAATGAAACATCTCCTTCTCTTTCTTGCCGCTCTTGTGGCCATGCCTCCGGCTGTCGCAGGCGATTACATGTCTCTGCGGCTTATGACATACAACGTGCACAACTGCATAGGAACCGACCGGCAGACCGACATCGAGCGTATCGCCGCCATTGTGCGCCGCCAGGCTCCTGATGTGGTGGCCGTGCAGGAAGTCGACAGTGCCACACAACGCAGCGGCGGACGCTATGTGCTCGGCGAACTGGCATCCCTTACAGGCATGCACGCTAATTTTGCCCGAGCTATCGATTTCCAGGGCGGAGCATACGGTATCGGAGTGCTCTCGAAGCGGAAGCCACTGTCCTGCACCATGTGCCCGCTGCCTGGGCGCGAGGAGGAGAGGGCGCTGCTTGTGGTGGAATTCCCAGAGTTTTTCTTCGCCTGCACGCATCTGTCGCTCACCGAGACCGACCGTATGGGCGCCCTCGCCACAATCGAACGTATGGCATCCGGAAGCGGCAAACCCTTCTTCATCGCCGGCGATCTCAACGCAAATCCTGCCGATGGGTTCATGAGCGCTTTCGGCCAGTCGTTCAATGTCCTTTCAGACCAGACAGAGCACACCTTTCCAGCAACCGAACCGGAAGTGACCATCGACTACATAGCCGTCGACAGGCGGCATGCAGCCGCGGCAAAAACCGTGAAACAGCAGGTACTTCCGGAGCGTCTCGCCTCCGACCACCGCCCCATAGTGGTGGATATCCTTATCCGTTGAATTCGGCAAGAAAGTGCAAAATCAACCGGTGCTTCAAACATTTACTATTACACCCTAAAGGGTATAATAGCTGCAATTTAAGGATGGTTTATACCCTTCAGGGTGTAATTTACTTTGTTCGGCGGTATGCCGGTGCGGAGGTTGACAAGTTTGGCGACGCGCATCAGATGGCGTTTTTTTAATCCCGGATATCTTTTCAAGGCAAGTTATCCGGGATGATTTTTATTATATTTTATACTATACGAGCCAACCAAGTCGATTCCGGAGTGTTCATTAATTGGATGGACTTCCCATCCGGGTTAATAGAGTGGCGCCATCGGGTCACGGATTGTTGAACACAATAGCGTTAGTTCTCATTAGCCGCATTTGTCACCAACAATTTAATCCATATAGTTATGTTTGACCCTGATTATCGTAAAGGAGACAGCAACAGCACTCCATTCGGACAAGACGCGATGCTCAATCCCGCTCCGGAACAGAAAATACCCGACGGTCCCACCACACCGCAGGTAGCGTACCAGATGGTGAAAGACGAGACCTACGCCCAGACTCAGCCCCGGCTGAATCTCGCCACCTTCGTGACAACCTACATGGACGAGTACGCCACAAAGCTGATGAACGAGGCCATCAACATCAACTATATCGACGAGACCGAGTATCCCCGTGTGGCAGTGATGTGCCAGAAGTGCATCAACATCGTGGCCAACATGTGGAATACCCCCGAACAGAACCGCTGGAAGACCGGCGCCCTTGCCATAGGCTCGTCGGAAGCATGTATGCTGGGCGGTATCGCCGCGTGGAAACGCTGGATCGAACGCCGCAAAAAAGCAGGAAAACCCTACGACAAGCCCAACTTCGTTATTTCCGCCGGCTACCAGGTTGTGTGGGAGAAATTCGCCACTCTGTGGAATATCGAGATGCGGCAGGTGCCTCTCACCCGGGAGCACACAACACTGGATATCGACCAGGCCATAAAAATGTGCGATGAGAACACTATCTGCGTGGTGGGCATTGAGGGCGTGACCTGGACAGGCCTTAACGACGATGTGGAAGCCCTCGACGCTGCAATCGACAAATACAATGCCGAGACCGGCAACGAGGTGTGCATACACATCGACGCGGCAACCGGCGGCTTCATTCTTCCCTTCATCAATCCCGACAAGAAATGGGACTTCCGTCTCAAATGGGTGCTCTCCATCAGCACTTCGGGCCACAAGTTCGGTCTGGTATATCCCGGTCTGGGCTGGGTGGTATGGAAGGACAAACAGTATCTGCCGGCCGATATGTCGTTTACCGTGGACTACCTCGGCGCCGAAGTCACGCAGGTGGGCCTCAACTACTCACGTCCGGCCGCTCAGATTCTCGGACAGTACTACAACTTCATCCGTCTTGGATTCGAGGGCTACAGGAACGTGCAGTACAACTCCATGCAGATTGCAAAATACCTGCATGCACAGCTCTCGGCCATGCCCGAATTCGTGCCCTATTCCACAGAGGTGCCCAACCCCATCGTTACCTGGCTTATGAAGCCCGAAGTGCAGAACAGCGCCAAATGGACACTCTACGACCTGCAGGACAAGCTCGCCCAGCACGGATGGATGGTGCCCGCATACGCAATGCCCATAGACATCCAGGACATGGTTGTGATGCGTGTTCTCTGCAAGCAGGGCTTCAGCCGCGACATGTGCGACGAACTTCTCCACGACATCACGGCAGCGGTAGCCGAGCTTAACGCGCTCGAATACCCCACACCCACGCGCATAGCCATGGAGAAAAACATACCTTTGGCCACCAAGGCGTTCAACCACACCGGCAAATGACCATAATGTAAAAAGGCCATCAATATACTGATACACGGAACAGGCGGCAGACAGAATACCACACAAGGCAATCTTCCTGCCGCCTGTCTCGGTATTACCTTCAACCATTTCTATTACCCATACGCTCCCGACCATGGAAAGAACGATTACAGTATCGGATATACGAAAGGCTGCCCAGGAGGCCTACAACGAAGCCAAGGGCGTAAAGGGCGGCGCCAATGCCGACTACATACCCTATCTGGCAAATATCGACCCGGAGCTGTTCGGGCTGAGTATCACACTTACCGACGGCACCTCGTTCAATTTCGGCGACACTGAATACAGGTTCGGCATCGAATCGGTGTCGAAGGTTCCCACCGCCATCCTGGCGATGATACAGCACACCCCCGATGGTGTGCTCGATCGCATCGGCGCTGATGCCACAGGCCTGCCGTTCAATTCTATATTCGCAATCCTGCTGGAGAACGACCACCCGTCGACACCTCTTGTCAACGCAGGCGCCATAGCCGCATGTTCGATGATAGCTCCGCAGGGCGCCACGGATGATAAATGGAAAGCGATTACCGACAATATAACTGCTCTTTGCGGCTCGGCACCCGAGCTTATCGACGAACTGTATGAGAGCGAAACGGCCACCAACTTCAACAATCGAGCCATTTCGTGGCTGCTGAAAAACTATGGCCGCATCTACGATGACGTGGACATAAGCCTCGACCTCTACACCCGCCAGTGTTCGCTCGGCATCACATCGGCACAGCTGGCGGTGATGGGTGCCACCATCGCCAACAGGGGTCTGAATCCCGTTACGGCGAAGCAGGTGTTCGATCCCGCCATATCTGCAAAGATAACCACCATGATGGCCTCGGTGGGCTTCTACCAGCACACCGGCGACTGGCTGTATACCTCCGGAATCCCCGCCAAGACCGGTGTGGGCGGCGGTGTGATGGGCGTTATGCCAGGCCTGTTCGGCATTGCGGCTTTCGCTCCGCCTCTCGATGGAGCAGGCAACTCCGTAAAGGCGCAGACCGCCATAAGGCTTCTTATGAGCAAACTCGACCTGGGCATCTTCAGCGGCGACAAGGTTTCTGTAGTTTCCTGATACTATCGCAGCCATATATAAATAACCGTACGAACGTACGACCTCTAAATACTTAACATTATGTCAAATTCACCCGGACAAACAAAAGCGACAGTCAGGCAGGCTGCCAAAATGGGGGTGTTCACGCTCATAATAATGAACATCGTGGCGGTTGTCTCGCTGCGAGGACTGCCAGCGGAAGCCGAATATGGAGTAAGCTCCGCATTCTATTATATACTTGCAGCACTTGTTTTCCTGATACCTGTATCTCTTGTGGCCGCCGAACTCGCGGCCATGTTTCCCTACCAGCAGGGCGGTATGTTCCGCTGGATAGGCGAGGCCTTCGGCGACAAGGCCGGATTCCTGGGCATATGGCTGCAGTGGATAGAGAGCACCATCTGGTATCCTACGGTGCTGACGTTCGGTGCCGTGTCGCTTGCCTTCATAGGCATGGACCATGTGTTCGACATGCATCTTGCAGCCAACAAGTACTACACCATCGTAGTGGTGCTGGCCATCTACTGGCTCGCTACGCTGATATCACTCAAGGGCATGGGCTGGGTCGGAAAGGTGTCCAAGATAGGCGGTCTTGTGGGCACAATCATGCCCGCCGGACTGCTGGTGGTGTGCGCTGTGATATATCTCGCCTCCGGAGGCCAGTCGCAGATGGACTGGCATGGCAACTTCATTCCCGACTTTTCCAACTTCGATAATGTTGTTCTGGCGGTATCCATTTTCTTGTTCTATGCCGGCATGGAAATGAGCGGCGTGCACGTAAGGGAAATCAAGAACCCGACAGTCAACTACCCCAAGGCAGTGATTATCGGCGCCCTCGCCACGGTTGCCATCTTCATTCTGGGCACCTATGCCCTGGGCGTAATCATTCCGGCCAAGGATATCAACCTTGTGCAGAGTCTGCTTGTGGGCTTCGACAACTATTTCACCGGGCTTCACATAAAATGGCTCTCTCCTGTTATCGCCATTGCTCTGGCATTCGGTGTGCTCGCCGGCGTGCTCACATGGGTTGCGGGACCTTCCAAAGGTGTGTTCGCTGTGGGTCAGGCAGGCTATTTGCCGAAGTTCTTCCAGCGGACCAACAAGAACGGTGTGCAGAAAAACATACTCTATGTGCAGGGCGCTATAGTCACAGTCCTTGCGTTCCTCATGGTGCTTATGCCCTCGGTGCAGAGCTTTTACCAGATACTCTCGCAGCTTACCTGCATACTCTACCTGATAGCCTATCTGCTCATGTTCGCCGCGGCCTTGCGCCTGCGCTACAAAATGAAGGGCGCACCTCGGCCATACAGGCTCGGCAAGCGCGGCAACGGTGTGATGTGGCTCATAGCAGGTGTGGGATTCGTGGGTTCGCTTGTGGCGTTCATATTCAGCTTCTTCCCCCCGAGTCAGGTGAATATGGGATCCGATGCGGTATGGTTCACCGTACTGATTGCCGGCACCCTTGTGTTCGTTGTGCTTCCATTTATAATACTGAAGTTCAGGAAACCGTCCTGGGACTCCATGGGCAACAACTTCGTGCCTTTCAGCTGGGACAAGACCCCCGGTGCGGCCGATCTCCGCTTGAGGGCTGCCGAAGAATTCGCCACTGAAAACGCCGACACAACCCCGGACCACGCCCAGGCATTCCTGACATACGCCAAATCAATAGAAAAACCAGAAACGCCCGCCGGGAATAAGTAAGGCCACTCCGCATATCTGAAATCATTTTATTCCTGCCGGATTAAAGTCTTGACCAGACAAACCGGACACAGAAAACCTCAGAACTGCGTGGCAGTCTGAGGTTTTTTGTGTCCGAAAAAATGTTTCAAGTGGAGCTGGAGGGATTCGAACCCTCGTCCAAACGCGGAATCAATGAGCTTTCTACGTGCGTAGTTTCAAGTTGATTTTCGAGCTGCGCCAGGCCTGAAACTACCAAACGCAGCCTTATCCTCTAAGATTTCGGCTTCCTCCCGAGGCTTCCGGAAGCCTATTTCCGATATTCCTGCACCGCCTTGTCGATTAGTCTCGGAAAAAGGACAATCGGGCGATGTCTTGTCGCTGCAACTGTTGCGGCGATTAAGCTGATCTACTGTACTTCAATCAAGCAGCAAGAGCGTAGTTATTTTCGCCATTTAGAATTGCTGAAAGCCTGATATTAAAGAGCATAGACTTCAAAGCTCTGCACGCTTACCCACCGCTTCTACACGCTGTCAAAACCGGTCAGCCCCGTTTTTTTGCGCCATAATCGATGGTTGTAGTCTGCAAATATATGGATTATCCGCCAAAGAACGTGCATTTTATTGATTTTTAACTACCGGATAAATCAGCTGACATACTACTGTGAATATTAAATCTGTTATTCCATTCAGTCGGTGATCATCACCTTAGCGACTTTACCTCTGTTATTGATTATGTATAATCCGGAACGGAGAGAACCGCGCGATATCTCCATACCTGACAGATTATATATTTTGCAGTCCGGTGGCAGCAAGTGGATTGAGGTCAGAGAAAGTGTATCCGTATCGCGGATAGTGGTTATTCCACCGGTCTGCCCTTTATGGAAGGCATGAGCCACGGTCTGCACCACATCATTTCCCGCCGAATCCTTGCATATGAATCTAAGGTCATACCATTTGTCGGCATCAAGCTTGTCATGAGGCACTGAAACTTTGCCATATCCATCATTGATGTACTGGTTGTATTCCAGCGGCGTCCACAAATCTTTTTCATGCTCGGAAATCTGAACCAGCGGAGTGGTTCCAGGCGAATGCTCTATAATAATATGTGAATTTCGAGTTGCGTCTTGCGTCAAATTGCCCGAAGCATCCCTGAGTTGCCATCTGTAGACCTGTGAATACACGTTATCCAATGAAGTATTGTCGATCATGACCCGGAGGCTGGAAGAATAGCTGTCGGAATATGGCATTTCCACATATATGTCGTAAAGTCCGGAGACTGCATTATCATTAGATGTCCACGCTATAAAATCGAAGCTGTCGGCTCCCTCTGCTATCGTTTCTCCATTGAATCTGACAGTTATTTTAGCAGGCAACAACAGATTGCCCAGACACGGAAACAGACACGAAGTATCGAAATAGATTAGATTTTTATCCTGCCATTCATCATAGGAAAGGCTATATGAGAAACCTACAAGCGGAGCCTCGTTATAAAACTCCATATCTTCCCTGTATTCAAGGCATAGAGGATAATCCGCGGGGAAGAAGAGTTCATAGTCATTTTCGTCGCTTCGTGTATATGCCGGAGGTATGCACCACATGTGCCCATCGGTATCGGTATATATCCATGGCGAAGTCATTGTGCTGTACTGCCGGTCGTATTGGATGTTCCCTTCAGAATCTGTCCACTCATTGTCGGTATACGAGTAACCGCCTATGCCTGCAAATACAAAATTCCATCCGTCATCCGGGCTGCTCTGTTCCTTGAGAACCGGAGCGTTGATATACACGGGAAGGTTCCTGCTTTCGGCTTTCATGTCGAATGAATATGCCGATACAGGCATAGTCATGGTAGGTGTGCCGTTCCATACTGTCTGCGCCGTTATCCCCCCGACACTGGCATCATCTTTCTGGCCGGCAAGATTGCCGGCGAACCTCATATGAACAGGCTCATTGTATAGTTCAGCTCCGTTGTACATGCATCGTGAGTCATCAAAAGGACCATCCGATGTAATGAAATTGATGTATGTGGCCTTTGAATCGGCTGCCACATTATTTACCGATAAAGTCCATTTGTCGGAAAGATTGTTGACAAAAAACTCTTCATAGCAGATATTAATCATCATCCGCACCAGAGGATAGCTTCCGTCCTTGCGTTTCAGTTCCCGGTAGTACATCATGCTGAGTTCGCCGGTTTCATCTTTAAGATTGTCGTACGGAATCTGACTGCCGTCGGGATAGAAAAACTTGCAGCTCAACTTGTTTTTGGCATCCGACTGTGTGAACACGTAAGTCATGTCTTCCGATATTTCGATGTCTTCCGCAATCACATAGCTGTCATAGAGAAAGGTATGTTCATCGTCGGGGTCAATATTGTCGGGACGTATGTCGGAGCGCAGTATAAGGTCATATCTCCCTTTGGGCACCATCAGTTCCCAGCCGAGTCCTTCCTCAATCATGTATTCATCGGGATATGTGGCCCAGTCGCAAAAGCCGCAATAGTATTTTCCGTCGGGCTGATATACTATCACTTCTTTAGGTTCATATGTGAACCCGGCGGTAGCTTCCTCTTTTACCTCAAATTTTATTTTCACCCAGTCGGAAGAATCCTCTTCATCATCCACCCGTCCCGCCACGTTAAGATTTGCTGCAACGGGATGGATTACGCTCGTCTGCTTGCCCGAAGTAGAACCCGTGGCTTGCGTGGAACCTGTGGCCGAAGCCACAACCACAACAAATAAAAAGAACCAGAATCTCATCATACATATTTTTTATGTTCAACGGCGGCAAATTTATCGGGAGGGACGCGGACTTCAAAATTTACATGGGGCATAATAGGGGTACAAGGGGTGACACATGGCGTACAGGCCTGTGTGTATGCCTGAAGCGTGTTGTCCGTTGTGGTAAAGTTGAATATATTTGTGTGTATGAAAACTATAAAATTTCTGCTGTGTGTTTCGATTATGATTATTTCCGGCTGTGGCGTGCGGCCGGAATCGGATTCGCTGTATCGATGGAGGCGGATTCATCCGGCAGCAGATTCGATTGTCTTTGCGCTGGAAGATGGTTTCGTGAATTCTGTTCCGGATTCTCTCCTTTGGCCGTTGCTCGACAGTCTGAAGAATACGACGGTAGAAAGAGATGCCGAAAATCAGCATAGAAGCAGGGTGTTGTTCTGGAAGGCGAGAATTGCCAACCGAAGAAATATAACAGGGAGGGATAGCGTGATAAGAGACCTGACAGATGCGTTGTCGCTATGCGATACGGCTACATATGAATACGACTGTTCGCGCATTCGCTATCTGCTTGCTCTTGTGGCCGAGTGCGATCCTCTGGTAAGATTCAGGAGTCTAAAAAAACTTGACAGATATTATTATTCTTCGGGCGATGACATGATGACAGCTTCCGTGAGAGTGGATATAGGCCATATCATGGGCGAAATAGGTTATTACGACCGCGCATTACAGTACTATAGAGAGGCTGACAGCATCTATCGACGTATAGGCATGGAACCGTATGTCAGAAAAAACACATTGAATATGGCCAACGCCTTGGTAGCTATGGGGGATAAGAATGCGGCACTGGCAATTGTCGATTCTCTTATGAATGACAAAAGTCTGTCGCTGTCGCCATCGTTTCATACCAACCTCCTGCGTGTGGCATATATGGCTTCGGACAATGCTGATTATCTGTATGAAGCCGAACGGTATATCGACAGTATTAATCCCCGGTCGCTCGACCGGCTGCCAGTCGAGTTTTATCTGTCGCGATATTGTGCGGACACCGATGATTCCGCAGGAATGAGAACACATACACAAAGGATGGAGGAATGTTTCGATTCTGCGGCGCATGGCTTCTATTATCCGGAAATGCTTAAAATCATGGCTCTGACACACGACATATATGGCGGGCGGGACACGGCCCTGTCGTTATACAGGCAATATATTGCGGCAAATGATTCGGCCCGTCTGGTGGAAAGAGTGAAAGAAATAGCCAATGCGGAAGCCCGGAGTTCCATCCTTAAATACGAATCGGAAATGCGCCACGCGCATAAAATCAAAAGTCTGCGGTTATGGATAATCATATTGCTGCTTTTAATACTCATTCTGGCGGTAGTGTGCATTTACATCTATAGGCAGCGCCAGCACAGGCTCACAATTGTGAGGTACGATACCGAACTGGCGCATAACAGACGCCGCGTGGTAGCCCAGGAACTTGCCATGACAGAAAAGAACAATGTATTACAGGAGGTATTGGACAATCTGGACAGTCTTAAGGACAAAGGAATTATATCGGACAATATTTGTCATGAACTTGAGAACAGCATAAAGCTCCATCTGAGCGGACGTCAGAACTGGGATTATTTCATAACGGTGTTCAATAAGGTGTGTCCTGCATTCGTGAACACGCTGATGCTTAATCATCCTGCGTTGACAGAAGGCGACGTGCGGCTTGCGGTATATATTCGCGCGGGACTTACATCGAAACAGATTGCACAGATGCTTCTGCTGCAGCCCGACTCTGTAAAGAAAAACCGTCAGCGCCTGCGCAGGAGAATGAACCTTACATCCTCGGAGTCTCTTGAAGAAGTGTTGTACTCGATTTCCCCGACATAGATCTGGAGTGATACATGAGCATCTCTATAGATTGGTTTTCGCCGACAATCGCGCACAATTTCCTTATAAAATTTTGGCATTGGCAAAAATTGCTTATTTTTGCTGATGGAAGTGCCGGCGAGGCATTTCAGCAATCTAATACTAACCCGCAATCAAGGAAAAGAATCTATGGCTAAGGTCCACGGAGCCGTTGTGATCGACGGCAAACGCTGCAAAGGCTGCGACTTGTGCGTGGTGGCTTGCCCCACCGACGTGTTGCTGCTTCAGCCAAAGGAAGTGAACGACCGCGGCTACCACTATGCGTATGCCGCCAATCCCGACAAGTGCATAGGGTGTGCCGCCTGTGCCACCGTGTGCCCCGATGCATGCATCGAGGTGTACCGCGTGGTTGAGCGTCCCGCCTGAGGCGGCACAGAACATGTGCCCGCAGGCACCACCAACCAATCCCCATCCTACCCCCTCACCCTACCCCTAAAAATGGAAGCAGAAGAAGTAAGATTAATGAAGGGCAACGAAGCCATAGCCCATGCCGCAATCCGCTACGGCGTCGACGGCTACTTCGGTTATCCCATCACCCCCCAGAGCGAAGTTCTCGAGACTCTTGCCGAGCTCAAGCCCTGGGAAACCACCGGCATGGTCGTGCTCCAGGCCGAAAGCGAAGTGGCGGCCATAAACATGGTATACGGCGGTGCCGCCACGGGCAAAGCCGTGATGACATCGTCGTCGTCGCCGGGAGTGAGCCTCAAGCAGGAAGGCATTTCCTATATCGCCGCCTCCGAGCTGCCGGCACTGATTGTCAATGTAATGCGTGGCGGTCCCGGACTTGGAACCATCCAGCCTTCGCAGGCCGACTATTTCCAGGCTGTCAAAGGCGGCGGACATGGCGACTACCACCTGATTGTGCTGGCTCCCGCTACCGTGCAGGAGATGACCGACTTCGTGGCCCTCGGCTTCGACCTGGCCTTCAAATACCGTAATCCGGCAATGATTCTGGCCGACGGCGTCGTGGGGCAGATGATGGAGAAGGTCGTGCTGCCTCCGCAGCGTCCGCGCCGCACCGAGGAAGAGCTGCGCGCTCAATGTCCCTGGGCTGCATGCGGCAAAGGCGACCGCAAGAACCGCAATGTGATCACTTCCCTGGAGCTGGACTCCGCCAGGATGGAAGAGAACAACCACCGCTTCCAGGCCACATACAAGCTCATTGAACAGAACGAGGTGCGCTACCAGACCTACTACGCCGACGATGCCGACTATCTCATCGTGGCATTCGGATCGGTGGCCCGCATATGTCTTAAGGCTATCGAGGAGGCGCGCGAGGCCGGAATCAAAGTGGGCATGCTGCGTCCAATCACCCTATGGCCTTTCCCAAAGACACAGATTGCCGAACTCGCCAAGAGCGTACGCGGCATCCTCACCGTGGAACTCAACGCCGGCCAGATGGTGGAGGACGTGCGCCTGGCCGCTCCTACCACCCCCGTGTACCATTTCGGCCGCATGGGCGGCATAGTGCCTAACCCCGGCGAAGTGCTTCAGGCACTGAAGGAACACTTCCCGGAACTTGCCTAACCTCTATGTTCGTTCACCAATGACTACTGAAGAAATTATCCAACCTCAGAATAAGGTTTACTCGCGCCCGAGGCTTCTCGACGAGCGCGACACCCACTACTGCCCGGGCTGCAGCCACGGCGTGGTGCACAAAATCATCGCCGAGCTGCTCGACGAAATGGGACTCGAGAACAAGACCGTGGGCGTTGCTCCGGTCGGTTGCGCCGTGTTCGCCTACAACTACATCGACGTCGACTGGGTCGAGGCAGCCCACGGACGCGCTCCCGCCGTTGCCACCGCCGCCAGCCGCCTGAATCCGCAGAACCTGGTGTTCACCTATCAGGGCGACGGCGACCTCGCAGCCATCGGCACTGCCGAAACCATCCATGCGGCGAACCGCGGCGAGAACATCGCCATGATATTCATAAACAACGGAATCTACGGCATGACCGGTGGCCAGATGGCACCCACCACACTGCTGGGCATGAAAACGGCCACCACACCATATGGCCGCACCGCCGAGCTAAACGGCTATCCGCTGCCTATCTCCAATATTCTGGCGACACTCGACGGCACCTGCTATGTGACACGCCAGGCCGTGCACACACCCGCAGCAGTGCGCAAAACAAAGGCCGCCATCAAAAAAGCATTCGAGAACGCTCTGGCAAAACGGGGAACCTCGGTGGTGGAAGTGGTTTCCACCTGCAACTCCGGATGGAAACTCAGCCCCGCCAAGAGCAACGAATGGATGGTGGAGCACATGTTCGAGAAATATCCTCTGGGCGACCTCAAGACTCCCTCCGAAGAACCTAAAAACTGAACACCATGAAAGAAGAAATAGTAATCGCAGGCTTCGGCGGGCAGGGTGTGCTCTCCATGGGTAAGATTCTGGCATACGCCGGCCTTATGGATGGCAAGGAAGTGACCTGGATGCCATCCTATGGCCCCGAGCAGCGAGGCGGAACGGCCAACGTGACAGTTATCGTATCCGACAATGCCATCAGCAGCCCCGTACTCGACACTTTCGACACCGCCGTGGTGCTGAACCAGCAGAGCCTCGACAAATTCGAGAGCAAGGTGAAACCCGGCGGCACTCTCATCTACGACCCCTCGGGCATTCATCGCCTGCCTTCGCGCACCGACATCCGCGTGATTCCTGTCGATGCAATCACCGCATCCATCGAACTCAAGAACTCCAAGACCTACAATATGGTCCTTCTCGGTGCTCTTCTCAAGTGCCGGCCGATTGTAGGCATCGACGCCGTAATCCGCGGCTTGCGCAAAACCCTTCCCGAACGCCATCACCATCTCATCCCTCTCAACGAAGAAGCTCTAAGGAAGGGTATGTCGCTGGTCGACTGAGATATTCCTGACCACGCGTATCGATGACCGACCGCACGGCACGGCGACTCGCAATATGCATAGTGGCAGCCACGGGATTGTTCGTGGCTGCCTTTGCTGTATTCAGACTTGCCAGCCGGCGTGAGCCGCATGTCGAGGTGGACCGGACTCTCTATCCCGTGGCGGGGCTGGACATCTCGGCTCACAACGGGTTTGTGGACTTCGACAGCGCCGCCGCCGCAGGCATTGATTTCGTGTATCTGAAAGCCAGCGAAGGCAACACATTCCGCGACACCACTTTCCGAAGCAATTGCCGGCGTGCCCGACAGGCCGGCATGGCCGTGGGCGCCTATCACTTCTTCCGCTTCGACTGCGACGGGCGCCGCCAGGCCATGAACCTGCTTGCCGCCACAGACTCGTGCCGGCTTACATTGCCGCTGGTAATCGACATCGAAGAGTGGGGAAACCCTGTGGAGGTGGCCACCGACGTTGTCATCGGCCGCCTGCAGACCATGGAAGCCATGCTCCGCGGCGCCGGCCACCGCGTGATGTTCTACACCAATAAGAACGGCTACTGGCGCTTCGTGCGTCCGGCGTTCCCCGAGCCTCCACATCCTCTGTTGTGGATATGCTCCTTCACCGACCCTCCTCTGGCAGGAGGAAACTGGGCGCTGTGGCAGCACAGCCATCGGGGACGCGTGCCGGGGGTGCCGTCCGCTGCCGATCTGAACACCTTCAACGGTTCCTATGCCGAATTCCTCGAATTCCTGAATCACTGAACCTGACAACCCGCAATTTCATAAAACTTCTAAACAACAACTGATTCCATGAAAAAACTTATTCTGAGCACCCTGGCTGTGCTCGCCGCAATGGGCTTGCATGCCCAGCTGCTGAAGGTGGAATCGATGGAACGCGTCCGCCTGCCGCAAGGCGTCCGCGCCGAGCAGGCAATACTCAGCCCCGACGGTAATTCCATCGCCCTCTCCGACCTCGACGGCAGTCTCAAGTTTGTGGACCGCCGCAGCGGCACAGCCCGCACAATTTCCCGCACAGGCTCTATGATGGATCTCGCCTTCACCGCCGACGGCATCGTATTCCGCGAAGCCTCCACCGACGGGCAGCGCCGCCGCCATGTGGCCGTGAAATCCTACCGCCTTTCCGACGGCCGCACCACCGAACTGGTGGCTCCCTCGCGAAATCTCCAGACCGTGGCCGTAGGCTCCGATGGCTCCGTACTGGCTGTGGAATCCGGCCGCATGTATGCCGCCGGCAACGCAGTGTCGGCTGAAGCCGTACGCCCGGTTCCGAGCATCGATCACGGACTTCTGTATCTCAACTACGGCAGCACGCGCACAGCTGTGTGCCCGCTCGGCACCGACGGCATGAGCTATCTGTGGCCATCGGTTTCGCCGGACGGCAACAGCCTGCTGTTCTTCGCCGCCGGATACGGAACCTATACCTGCAGTCTCGACGGCAGCAACCTCAGGCATCTGGGATGGCTTTACGCCCCCGTATGGTACGACAACAGCACTGTGGTGGGCATGCGCACCGCCAACAACGGCGTTGTCACCACCGAGGGCCACATCATCGCCACGGCAGCCGACGGTTCCGCCAGCCAGACACTTACCGAAGACAATCTCATCGCCGTGCTGCCATCGGCCACTCCCGGGCAGATTTCCTTCACCACGACAGAGGGCGAAATGTATATCATGAACGTTAAAAGCATAGCCCGATGAAAACACTCCGACTCTTTCTTGCGGGCGCTGCAGCCCTGATGTGCGCCGCCACAGCATCTTCCGCACCCATCAATCCCGCCGAGACCGACATCGAGACCCTGCGCATCTACATCAATCCCGGCCACGGATCGTGGACCGGCGGCGACCGCGCTCTGCCTACCATCAAGCACGGCCCGTATAATTCGACTGCGCCCGACACCACCGGATTCTTCGAAAGCAACACGAATCTCTGGAAATGCCTCAGTATGGTGGACAAACTGCGCGAATACGGACTCAAATTCGACGGCACCCTCAACCAGGACAATCCCAACCCGGCACGTCGCGGCCCGGCGCTCGACATGCGCAACAACATCGTGATGAGCCACGTGAAACTCGGCCCGTATCCCGTAGGTTCGGGCGATGCCCACGCCTACAACCGCGACCTTTACGAGATTGCCTGCGAGGTGGAACGCAACAACTTCGACTTCTTCATTTCTGTGCACTCCAACGCCCACACCGACGGCTCCAACACCAACTACCCCGCACTGTTCGTGCGCGGTGAGAACCGTACGGCTTCGGTCGAAGGTTCCGACGATGCCTGCCGCGTGTTCTGGCCGTTCGCATTCCAGGACGAACACCAGACTTGGAGCACCTACTCCATGACCAATCCTGCCCTCTACTACGACATCGACTTCCAGCATGGCGACTACGCCATAAACAACATCGACGGCAAGCAGTACAAGGGCTACTACGGTGTTCTGCGCCACGGCGTAATCGGCTTCCTGTGCGAAGGATACTTCCACACCTACCAGCCGGCACGCCACCGCGCCATGAACATGGACGTGTGCCGCCACGAAGGCATCGGCTATGCCCATGGCCTGGCGGCAATCTTCGGCATTCCCACCGAAAGCTACGGCGAGCTGTACGGTATCGTGCGCGACCGCCACGAACGCTTCCGCCATACCTATTACAACTGCTCGGCTTCGTCGTATGACGCCATGAAGCCCATCAACAACGCCGAGGTCGTTCTCTACAAGGGTGGGCAGGAAATCAGCCGATACACCACCGACGACGAGTTCAACGGCGCTTTCGTGTTCACCGGTCTCGAACCAGGCAACGACTACACCGTGGCCGTGACTGCTCCGGGCTACAAACCCGCCCACGAGGATTTCTGCGGTCCTTTCACTGTGGAAGCGTCCAAGACCACCTATCCGCGCGTGTATCTCGAAAGCGAGGACTATGTGCCGCCGGCTGTCAGCTACTCCGACTATCCCGATGAGGCCGCCGGTGCCGATGGCATCCTGGCCGCACCTTCCTATGCTTTCAAGCGCGTGTTCACCGACAAGACCATAACCGCACTCAAGGACAAGACCGTGCGCCGCCTCATCGTGCGCGACCGCTACATCTACGTTCTGGCTCTCGATGCAGAGAACAACCCCACCGTAGTGGTGCTCAACTCCGACAACCTCTCGCAGATAGCCCAGGTATCGACCGAAGGCTGCGAAGGCACCGAATATGCCCTCAGCGACATCCAGGTGACCAGCGACGGCCAGCTGATAGGCTGCTCCATGGAGCTCTGCCACCTCACCGATGAGGAAGTAGAGGAGGGCGAGGAACGCGGCGTATGCAACATCTACCGCTGGACCAACGACGACAACGGCGTTCCCTCCGGTGCTCCGCGCATCTGGTTCACCACAATGATGACCGGCAACCTCTTCAAGGCATGGACCGGCCAGAGCATGGCCTACACTGGCACCCTCCAGGAAGGACGCATGCTGCTGTCATCAGCCTCGTGTTACTACAACCGCAAGATATTCTTCACTATAATCGACATCGTCGACGGTGCCAAATCTTCCGAAGGCTACTCCAACAAGAGCGATGTCTGCGATTATTTCAACGTCGACGACCTGCAGGATTTCACCTTCACCATCTCGCCGCTTAGCTCGCAGAGCTTCATCGCCAACAGCACCCATGCCCTTGCCCGCCAGTACACCATCAACGACATGGCTCTGGAGACCGAACTCTCCGAAGCCATGAGCCCCAAGGCCTCCGGTCAGGCCGGATTCTTCCGCTTCGCCGGCCATTCCATGATGGTTGCCCCCGCTGTCGACGCCGACAGCAAGAACATCGGTCTGCGCCTGCTCGACATAACCGACGGCCTGGACAAAGCCCGTCTTGTGGAGACCACCAACACCGAGCTTAAGGCTTCCGAGGGAATCGCTGCCGCAGCGGGACGCACCGAGGTGGTACGCGACGAGGAAGACCGCGTCACAGCCGCCTACATGCATCTCTATATCCTGCGTCCGGGCGGCAAAATAACCCGCATGACCACCAAGGGTGTGGAACAGCCCGTGGAAATACCCGCCTATGCATACAATCCCTCAATCGGCGAATTGTCCGGAGCGAACGGCTATAATATTTCCTTCAGCCTCACCGATGCCGCCGACGTGTTCCTGCGCCTGCGCGACAAGACCGCCGGCACCGTGGTCGACCTTGATGCCGTTAGCCTCGAGAAGGGCGAAAACAGCCTGCCTGTATACTCCAACAATATCCCCGAAGGTGAATATGAAGTCGATATCGTTGTCGACAACAAGGCTGTTGCTGGTGTTAAGGAGCTGTTCCGTAACGAAATAGAAAGCTCTGGTGTGGCTGTGGACTGCAATCCCGCCTCACCGTTCTTCGGCAACGCATACTTCACCATCAAGGCCGGTGAACGCGGCGTGATGCAGTACGACCCCATGTTCACTCCCGCCACCGAAGCTCCCTACCAGAGCGGAGGATGGGACCTCAGCATCGGCGGCTCCTGCTTCCGTGCCAGCACATTGGCCGACGGCACACTGCTGGTATCCGACTTCGGCGACAAGCAGGGCGGCATATACGTAATCGACCCCGCCAACCCCTCCACACCCCGCTATTCGATGTTCGAAGGAACACAGAATCCTGCCAGCGGTGAATGGACCAACGCACAGGGGCAGGTTATCGGCGGCTCCACCTCCGACATGTGCGCCTTGGGTAGCGGAGAGAACCAGGTTCTCTACTCCTTCCAGGAGGACTATCCCTCCGACTACTCGCTCAGCATGGTAAGCTACAACATCGGCACCGCGCACACCATCTCCACAGTACCCGATGCCACGTATCCCGAGCTGAGCCGCTATCTGCTCAACGGCAACGTAAACGTCGTAGCCCGTCCGCAGGCATTGTTCCTGAGCCAGACCCGCGGCAGCGGCAACAACACCGCCAATGTTCCCGTGGTGCTCATCGCCGACTACGACCAGAACATTCTCTTCAACTCCGGTAACGACTGGGAGACCCTCGGCGGCGGCGACGGCGCTCTGGCTGTCAATGCCGACGCCACACTGATGGCCGTTACCGACGTGGCGCAGAATGTGCATATCATGCGACTGAACTGGGAGGCCGGTTTCAAAGCCGAACACATCTATTCCTTCCCACTGGGCTCCGACACCAACACCTACCAGATGGCATTCGACCCCGCCGGTCGTCTGTTCGTGGCCAACCGCGCCTTCACGGCAGCGTATGCCGTGCCTCAGCCCGAAAGCCAGGCCATAACCGAAACCGGACTCACTTTCAAAGCCGTATCTGGCGTCGAGGACATCACCGTTGATACCGACAACAGCGTTGTGGAATACTACAACCTCCAAGGCATCCGCATGGATAGCGACAACCTTGCCCCCGGCATATACATCCGCCGCCAGGGCGACACAGTCACCAAAGTGAGAATTTAACCCCGGCCACTCTTACATCTGGAAGAGATTCCATATTAATAACACCACCCCAAAAGTCGACCAGAACTTTTGGGGTGGTGTTTTATTTGGTGCCGCTATATTCGATATGGTTTTCAAATGGTTTTCTCCTAAACGGAAAACCATGTCTCAATCCTATCTGCCTTACAATCAAAATCATTAGTGTCCACTAAAAAATCAAAAGAATTCATTGAAATTCAATTTGTTATTATTACTGTCCGCTAAACTTTTTTTGAGCGATTGAAAAATTAGGGCTGACACCTATTGCAGGAGTCAGCCCTAATTGGTTATTTTGGTGTCGCCAAACAATCCATGAATAACCATGA
>Ga0073906_1000160_pt1 | contig 112528 bp, 87 predicted proteins | sample Inofromicrocosms_FD_65485 | JGI IMG/M metagenome (GOLD analysis project Ga0073906, IMG submission 65485) | Mouse cecum microbial communities from Vienna, Austria - Inoculum for glucosamine and mucus D2O microcosms | ecosystem: Host-associated > Mammals > Digestive system > Large intestine >...
AATCTGTTATTTACAACAAAACCCCACCGAGTGGTGGGGTTGTCTGGTGGTGCCACCAGGAATCGAACCGGGGACACAAGGATTTTCAGTCCTTTGCTCTACCAACTGAGCTATGGCACCTTCTTTTCTGTGGAATCCCTTGGATATGACTATCTTGTCTGTATCCGTTGGGATATGCCTTCAGGCGGTTGCAAGTGGCTGTTGCCCTTTTGCGAGTGCAAAGTTAGACACTTTTTTCCGTTCTGCCAAATTTTCAGTGATGTTTTTTATGGCAATTTTGTCATAATGGCCATACATCGCTGATTGTCAGCAATGTGCTTGGACATATGCAAGGTGTGGTGATATGGCGTATGATTCGCTTTTTGTTGTCTTGGGGCAATAAGGGTGGCGGCGTATGCGTTTGGCTTATGGAAGCTGGCCGCTTCTTTCAGACCTTAATCTGAATCAATGCTCACATCTAATGTATATTTCTTATGAGACTTTTAATCGAGGATGACTATGATGCCATGTCGGCGCGTGCCGCTGAATATGTGGTGGAGTGCATCAACCGTTACGGGGCATCGCCGGAGAGGCCGTTTGTGCTCGGACTTCCTACGGGTTCGTCACCGTTGGGCATGTATGCCCGTCTGGCCGAAGCCTGCAGGGAAGGGCGTGTGAGTTTCCGCAATGTGGTTACGTTCAATATGGATGAGTATGTGGGATTGCCTGAGGATCATCCGGAGAGCTACCACAGTTTCATGCACCGCAATTTCTTCGACCATATAGACATTCTGCCGGAGAATGTGAACATTCTCGACGGCAACGCTTCCGACCTTGATGCCGAATGCCGTGGATATGAGGAGAAGATACGCCGTTGCGGCGGCATTGACCTTTTTGTGGGCGGTGTCGGGGCCGACGGGCATATCGCTTTCAACGAGCCGTTCTCTTCGTTCGCTTCGCGCACCCGTATCAAGACTCTGAACAAGGACACCCGGCAGGCAAATTCGCGCTTTTTCGGAGGCAAGCCCGAGGATGTGCCTTCGTGTGCGCTCACTGTGGGCGTTTCTACGGTGCTTGATGCGCGGGAAGTGCTGCTTCTGGTGTCGGGCCACGGCAAGGCGCGTGCGCTGCAGGCGGCCGTGGAGGGGCCTTGCACGCATGCCTGGACAGTGAGCGCTCTCCAGAGCCATCCGAGGAGTGTGATAATCTGCGACGAGGACGCTACCGATGAGCTTAAGGTGGGCACCGTGCGCTATTTCAAGAATATGGAAAACAACAGCAACATATGAATCTGAGTCTGACGGAAAATTTGCGTTTCGGGCCTGAAGAGGGGTCTGCCCCTTGGCTTGACGGAGAACCCGACTGGACGCCGAGGATGCTTAGGAGCGCGCTCGTGTGGCTTGCGCTCCGGCTCGGAAAGTCCATATTGAAGCTTACCGACAAGGACTACCGTGAAAACGGGCTTGAGTCTCTTCTGAAGAGGTTCGGTTCGGCATACGATGTCAACATCCGTGTGTTCAACGACCTGCAGCATACGATTACCGGGTGGCCGGGGGGCAAACCCGATGCGGACGACTCCAACCGCCCGGAGCGAGCCGCGCCGTACCCCAAGCGGGTGGTGGTGTTCTCCCCGCATCCCGACGACGATGTGATTTCCATGGGCGGCACAATCAACCGGCTTGTGCGCCAAGGCCATGAGGTGCATGTGGCATATCAGACTTCGGGCAACATCGCCGTCAACGACGAGGAGGTGATGCGCTTCATGCATTTCGTCAATGGTTTCCGGAGTTTCCTCGGCGATGACGCCGCGCGGGAAATCAAGGAGAAGTACGAAGGAGTGAAGTCCCGTCTTCGCCTGAAGAATGCCGGAGATATGGACTCGGCCGAGATCCTGGCTCTTAAAGGCTTGATACGCAGGGTTGAGGCACGCACGGCATGTGCCTATGGAGGCATCCTGAAGTCGCGCATACATTTCCTGGACCTTCCTTTCTACGAGACCGGACGTGCTGAAAAGAATCCTCTGGGCGAGGTAGACGTGGAAATAATAATGCGTCTGCTCTCCGAAGTGCGCCCCCATCAGATATACGTGGCGGGCGACCTTGCCGATCCGCACGGGACGCACCGCAAATGCACCGACGCGGTGCTTGCGGCCATCGACGAATGCGGACGCAGGGGCGACACTTGGCTTGACGACTGCCGTGTGTGGATGTACCGCGGGGCGTGGGCTGAATACGCCATCGAGCATATCGACATGGCGGTGCCGCTCAGTCCTGAGGAGCTGCGCATAAAGCGCAACGCCGTGCTGAAGCATTCTTCGCAGATGGAGTTCGCGCCTTTCCTGGGCAACGACAGCCGCCTTTTCTGGCAACGCGCCGAGGAGCGCAACCGCTCGACCGCGAAGCTTTACCATGACCTCGGTTTCGCCGACTATGAGGCGATAGAGGCTTTTGTGAATTACATACCTGAATACAGAAAAGACAAGAACTGATGAGAGACAAGGTAATCGCCGGCATAGACATCGGCGGCACCAACACGGTCTTCGGCTTCGTGGCCGAGGACGGCGAGATACTGGCCAAGTCGCGCATAGACACCATATGCCACGGGACTTTTGACGAATACGTCGCTGCGCTCTGCGAGGCCGTTGACGCCTTGAAGCGTCTCGCCTGCCCGGACTGCGAGCTTGTGGCGGTGGGAGCGGGCGCGCCGTGCGCCAATTCTGAGACCGGGATGATCGAAAGCGCGGCGCAGTTCCCGTGGAAGACCAACCTGCCTCTGCGAGACATGCTCACGGCTCATTTCGGCGTACCGGTGGCCGTGGCCAACGATGCCAATGCGGCCACTGTGGGAGAGATGGTCTATGGCTCTGCAAAGGGGCTTGACAACTTCATAATCCTCACGCTTGGCACGAGCGTAGGAAGCGGCATAGTTGCCGACGGGCGTCTGATCGGCGGCCATCGGAGCATGGCCGGGGAATTGGGCCATACCATAATAAGGCCCGGCGGCAGGCCGTGCTGCTGCGGCCGCAGGGGCTGCCTGGAGACGTATTGTTCGGCCACCGGCGTGGTTCGCACCGCGCTGGAGTTCCTGTCCGAAAGGAGCGATGATTCTATGCTGCGCAGGCACGATGCCGATGCACTCACTTCCAAGGACGTCTATGACGCTGCAATGGCCGGAGACGCTTTGGCCAAGGAGGTGTTCGATTTCACGGGCCGCGTTCTCGGGGAGGCGTGTGCCGACTTTGTTGCTTCCACCGCGCCGCAGTCGATAATCTTCTTCGGCGGCCTGTCAAAAGCCGGAGACCTGCTTATGAAACCATTGCAGGAGGAATTCGAACGCAACCTGCTCTTTGTCTATGCCGGGCATGTCGATTTGCGGCTTTCTTCGCTTCCGGAGTCGGACGCAGCCCTGCTCGGCGCGGCCGCAGTGGCCAACCAAATCTTGTAGGAATATTCTGGCGGCATATGTTTAAGCGAGTCCTGAAAGTCTTATCGGCCTTCAGGACTCGCTTTTATTATTGTCATTGGTGCCGAATCAGCGGAAGGAGACGCGGGCTTTTCGGCCCACGCGCCAGCATCCGTCTTCAAACAAGGCGGTTCCGCGCATTTCGGTGATGACGGAGGATGACGTGTCGGCATCGGCTGCGTTGTCGATTTCGCATCCTCCGCCCAAAGTCTCCATCGGCGTGAGCAGAGCCATCTCGGCAAGCGTCGGGTCGGCCACGACGAAGAACGAGCCGGTGAGTCCGTCGGCTGTCTCGAGGCAGTAGATGTCGTGTGCCGGGTCGAAGCTGCGGTCGGCACGGATGAAGATTCCGCGTGAGTTCACGCGTCCGAGGTATATGGAACGGCGGCGCGGTTCAGCGGCCGGGGCGGCCTGAGGACGCGGGGCGGCTGACGCGGGCTGCGGTTTTCTCGCTTCGGCAAGCCTTTCGCGCAAATCGGCGTTTTCCTTGCGCAGGGCAGAGGCTTCCGCTTCGGCGTCGTCGAGGCGTCGCTGGAGCATGTCGGCACGTTCGCGTTGGGCTGTGGCCGAGGCAGCGGCTTTTGCCAGGTCATCGTTTTTTGCGGCGAGGGCTTTGCCGAACTTTTCGCGTAAGGCTTCCATCTCGGAGTCGGAACTTCCGAACGACACCGTGGGTTCGAGCGGGCCGTTCTCGCGGGTGGCGTTGTTCTTCATCGTCCTTGCGGCGTACACCACAAGCACCACCACCACTATTACGAGCACTATCAGTATGGCCACGTATATCCATGTCGAAGCGTCCTCTTTCTTCACTGACGTCAGTTCGGGCTCCTCTGCCCGTGCGTCGGCTATGCTGTCTGCCGCAGCAGCGTCGGCGGATGCAGCTTCTGAATCCTCTTTGGGGTCAGGGACAGAGACGGGCTGCGGGCTGCCGGACGCGGAGTCCGGCACGGCCTTATGCTCGGGGTTGGCCTCTTCAGGTTTGGATGGCGCGGAGACGTTCATGGCGTTTATGCGTGCACGCACCCTCGAGCGTGCGGCCTTCCCCTCGGCGAGCAGGCCGCCGGAGTTGAAAGCGGTGGCAGCCCAGTATTCCACGAGTTTCTTCTTGTCCCAGGACGCGTAGTCGGCCGGAATCCGTATGGCATTGAAAGCCTTTATGTTCTCTTTCTCCTTTGCCTTGAGCTTCGACTCGAGTTCCTTCATCGTTTTGGGATGGATGTCGTCGAGGTATCCGGAGCCGTTGTTGGCATATCTGAGATAGCACTGTGTAGCGATTACCCGTGCCTGTTCCATTTCAGCGTCTGTGACGGCAAAGATGCACGGTATGGCGAGGAGGAAAGCCGTAACGGCTGATATTAGTCTGGATTTTGTCATTTTTGTGTTTTAGGTGTGTATGAATGAACTGTAAGTCGGTTTGTTCAGATGTTCTTGCGAAGCCGCGCCACCGGAATCTTCATCCTGTCCCGGTATTTGGCCACTGTGCGCCGGGAGACGTCATATCCTTTCCCGACGAGCGCGGCGCGGAGTTTCTCGTCGCTGAGCGGATGGCGTTTGTCTTCCGCCTCGACGAGCTCCCTGATTTCCGCCTCCACCTCTCTGTTGGTGAATTCCCCGCCTTCTTCGCCGAGGCTGTCGGAGAAGAAGAACCGCAGCGGGAATATGCCCCACGGCGTGGCGGCGTATTTGTTGTTGGTGGCCCGGGAGATGACGGATATGTCGTAGCCCGTCAGCGCGGCAATGTCCTTGATCATCATGGGCCTCAGCGAATGCACGTCCTGGGTCAGGAAGTAATCTTTCTGTATTTTCACGATTGCGGCCATGACGGAAAACAGCGTTTCGCGTCGTTGCCTGACGAGCTGTATGAAATCGCGTGCGGCATTGAACCTCGACATTATGAACTTCCTGTCCTGCCGTTCCTGCCTGGATCGCGCGTTGCGTTCCATGCGTCCTACGGCATTGGAGAAAGTCTCTTCTATCTGCAGGTCGGGGGTTCCCGGAATCGAGATGGAGATGTCTTCGCGGTCCACGTTTATTATGAAATCCGGGATTATTCCGGCTGCGGTCTCGTTCCCCCCGGTGCCGAGCGATGCGCCGGGTTTCGGATTGAGGTTCAGTATCAGGTCTATCGCGTTCTTCACGCGTTCCGGCGAAGCCTTCATCTGGGATATGATGCGATGTGAGTGCTTCATCGTGAACTCGGAAAAATAGCGGCTGAGGATGGTTTCGGCGTCGGCGCGTTCCTGCGATGGCGGCAGGGCTTTCACCTGAAGCAACAGGCATTCCCGCAGGTCGGATGCCCCTATTCCGGCCGGTTCGAGGCTCTTCACGGCCTCGATGGCCTTGTCGAGCGTGTCGCTGTCCGGTTCAGCTCCGGCGGATATCGCCATGTCGTCGGCGAGCTGCGCCTTCGACCTCCTCAGATAGCCGTTCGGGTCGAGGCTCCCTATGACGTAGGTCGCGGCGGCGGCCACTTCCGGGTCGAGCGTCCTCACGGCGAGCTGGCGGCGCAGGTAATCGTAGATCGACTCGGAATCGTCGGCCTGTGTGGCCTCATAGAAGTTGTCGTCCGGAGAGAAATTGCGTGCCTCAAGCCTGTAGTGCGGTATTTCGTCAGGATCCCTGTAGTCGGCTTTCTGCATTTCCTCCGCGCTTTCAGAGAAAGCCGCCCCGTCGTCGGTGGCCATGGCCGACTGTTCTTCTTCGGCTATGCCGCCGGCGGCTTCGAGTGCCGGATTCTCGGCTATTTCCATTTCGACGGCCTCCTCGAGTTCGGGCGCGGAAAGCTCCAGCAGCTTCACGAAGCGGAGCTGCTGCTGTGTAAGCCGCATTGTTGTGCGCAGGTCTGTGTTGAGGTTTTGGCGTTGGCTCATGTCGTATGGATTACGCGTCCTGCGGAAAGGCCCGGATGCCGGAAGCCGGCGGCGGTTCCGCAAGCGGAATGCGAAGTTACTATTTTTCTCTCTTATTTCATCGAAAATGCCTGAAAAATCGCGGCGCATTCAAAAAATAATGTCTGAAATTTTTATTTACCGCCGAAAAGGATTAATTTTGCACTTTGAAAAGTAGACAAAACGATATAACGACATAACAATGGCATCAAACGACAAGAATCCACAGGAGGAAGAGAACAGGATTGAGAGTCTCAACTCCCATCTGACTTCTGCCGGAGAGAAATTGGCTGACAACAAGAAAATCATATATTGGGCCGTAGGCGCGGTCGTGGCCATCGGGGCTGTGATTGCAGGCTACATATTCCTGTACAAGAACCCTCACCAGTCCAAATCATACGAGGCGTACAACCAGGTGGAGATGGACACGCAGGGCAACGATTCGCTCGCGGCGGTGAAATACCTTGAAGTCGCCAAGAAGTATGGCAGCTCCGACGGAGGCAATCTTGCCAGCCTCAGCGCAGGCGAGGCTTTCTACAACCAGGGAAAATACAAGGAAGCCTTGGCAAGCCTGGAGAAGTTCTCTTGCGACGACCCGATTCTCGATGCCAACGCCACCGTGCTTGAAGGCGACTGCTACGTCAACCTCAACAAATATCCTGAGGCTCTCAAATGCTACGACGAGGCCATCAGCCGTGCCGACCGCAATCCTCAGATTGTGCCGCGCGTGCTTCTTAAGAAAGCCAACATCTACGACGCCCAGAAGAAATATGCCGACGCGTTGAAATGCTACGAGACGCTGAAGACCGAGTATCCTGAGTTCCGTCTCGGCAGCGGCATGAGCGTCGATGCCTACATCGAGCGCGAAAAAGCCCGTCTCGGCAAATAAGCCTTGTTTTCCGAGGCATCTTTCCCAAGCAAAAATTCCATAAAATAATAAAACAGATTTGCTTATTTTATGAAAAAGGGGCAGGACTTTCGAGTCTTCCCCCTTTTCTTTTTGCCGTGTTTGACAGGCTTTGTCAGAGTGAATAGACGAGGTCGCGGAGCATGGCGGCGAGTTCGAGCGGTGACTTTCCCGATGTGCGCATCTCCTCCGCGCTTACGGGAGAGCCGAATACGACGCGGAACCGCTTTCCCCGTTGGCTGAAAAGCTCCCGTGGGAGCAATGCCTGTTCAAGATTGACCTTAAGCCCCGACTTTTTGCGTAGCCTGGCTGTCTTGTAGAACATAGGCGAGTTGAGGGCTTCAAACCGCACCGGGACTATGTCGCGTCCGAATTCCATTGCCTTCGCCGCCACGGCCTTCTGCCATTGCAGGTCGCGGATGCGGCCGTCGTCCCCGAGCCGCGAGACGAGTCCGGCAGGATAGACGCAGATGTTCATGTCCGACGCGTAGGCTTCATTGATCAGCCTTGCGGACTGCCGGGCCTGTCCCCCGTATTTGTTTATCGGGAGGAAGACCCCGGCGAGCGGTTTCACGTTCATCAGCATATCGTTGACCATCACGCGTATGTTGTCGTCTCCGTAGGTCTCACCGAGGATTTTCACCATCGTTATTCCGTCGAGGCCGCCGAGCGGATGGTTCGAGGCGAAAATGAGGCGGCTTCGCCCTGCTGTTCTTTCAAGGCCGACAGTCTCCACATTGACCCCGAGCTGCGTCAGCAGGCTGTCGGAAAATGCCGAGCCTTCAAGGGGGAAGGCTCCTCGCAGGAGCGCGTTGAGGTCGTCCTGCCGGATGAGGCGTTCGAGCGCACGGAGCATGAATCCCGGCACGAGACGGTTGATTCTGCGTGGCATGCGCTGGCGCAGGATGCCCGTCAGGTCGAGTTGCAGAAGAGTCCCGCGATTATCCATAGAGATATCTGTCATATCACAAAATCAGTGAATATTGCCATTACGGTGTCGGTTCAATCTTTGAGGTTGCCTACGGGGACTACCAAGACTTCATATTCTATGATGGAGCTATATTTTTCTTTTATAGTCATATAGGCATTGTCTTTTGCGATGCAAAGGTAATAAAAAATATCGTCATTCGGCAGTTTGTACGAGTTTCGTTCGGTAGTTCGGACGGAATCCGTAGTTTTATTGCAGCATTAAAGGCCGTTTAAACAGTTTTTAAGGACGGCATTTGGCTATGTGCAAAACAATTGTTAACTTCGTAATATGAACGGCAGGCTGAACAGACTCAATGCGCAAGTTGAAAAATGCCGGATTTGACTTTTCTTCCGCCAGTTTAGCCTACAGTCCCCACGGAACGATTTGCCGAACATGTATATACAAACGAAACAACGCCATGAATGAAGACAAACTGACCATTGAAGAGATTCTGTGCCTTGTATGGCATGGAGCGAGCGCCCGTGGCATAAAGCGGATGAGTCTTGCCGATTTTGACAGACTGTACGATGAGAACCAACTGCAATTTGACGAATGGCTTGAAAAAGCCGAGCGGATATTCGACCGGCAACAAGAGCTCGGAATCAGGACTCTTTCAATTCAGGATGAGAACTATCCGATGCGTTTGGCTGCCATAGGCAACGATGCCCCGCCGCTTGTTCATCTTCTCGGCAATATCGGACTTCTGAAAAAAGACGAGGCCGTCGCTGTAATCGGGGCAAGAGCCGCAGACAGACAAGGGGTCGCTGCAGCATACTCGTTAGGGAAACATTTCGCTGAAAAAGGGACGGTCGTTGTCAGCGGACTTGCACTCGGCTGCGATGCCGCTGCCCATAAAGGGTGCATCGATGCCGGCGGAGACACAATTGCAATCGTGGGCTCAGGCCTTGACATCACACACCCTCGTGAAAACAAGCCTTTGCAGGACAGGATTCTCGGCAACAACGGACTGTTGCTTTCAGAGCAGCTGCTCGGCACGAAAGCCAATCCTTCAAGGCTTGTGGCAAGAAACCGCTTGCAGGCGGCCCTGTCAGGAGCAGTGGTTTTAGCTCAATGTCCCGAGCAAAGCGGCTCCATGCATACCATGCGCTTTGCCAGAAAGTATGGGAAAAGCTCTATGGCAGTCGCTTTCCCGTCATATTCAGAAATCAACGGCGGCAACCGCTCGTTGCTGGAGGCGGGCCAGGCCACGCCAATTGCGCTCTAAGAGCAGCTTTTAATTCAAAAAACGGCCAGCCGCGTGTTCATTTTTAGAGGCTGTTTAACAATGATTTTTAAACAGCCTCTTATTTGTTGCCGCGAAGGCATTGCTTCCTGAATTCGTCCCACCTGCGGTTGAAGTTCCTGCGCGATTTGATAAGGGTGATGCCCGTAATCTGTTTCAACAGGAACAGCGCCCGGTTCCCTATCCGGAAATTACGGCTGCCTGAGTTCGTCCCGACGAGCCTGCGGTCAGGCTCAAGTCCGAGTCTTATCTCCTCCGGGTCAATCTTATAGATCCGGTCAACGAGCGTCTGTATGGACGGCGGCAAATCGGGAGCTTCCACAGGCTCAAGCATTTCTATTTCATCGGCATTGAAATCATGCCGTTCCCATTTCTTCGCCTCTTTCACCGTAATGTATTCCCTGTCCATTATATAGACATCGGCGTGGGTGCTTACGGAAAACGGCTCGTCGATGCGGCTGAACCTGAACATCTTGTGTCCGCGTCCGTTTGACTCCACATCAAACGAATATCCGGCAAGGTCAACCGGAGAAACCGAGTTCTTGACAACATTGTCATAGCTGAACCTGACCCTGAAGCTCTCGAAATCAAGTCCGCTCCCGAAGAATGCCGAAAGTCCGGGCACCCATCTGCGGGCACCCCTGTCGGCCAGCACGTTGACATCAACAGTAACCCTGCCTTCGTTCCTTGTCCACGTCTCGGAAGGACTGTATTTGCCACGGACCGTGTCCATGCCGCACTCCACATCCCTCAGGCAGGACGGCAATTCAGCCGACGGTGCAATCCCCATCCAGTCAGACCATGAGAAATGATGATTGCAGTTGTCGCTCACGCTGTCGAGCCCTCCGGCATCCGTGAAGCGGTAAAAGGATCGGCTTTTCAGAATCCTCGGCCTCGACCAGCCCTTGAAGCCGACACCCTTCGACGGCAGCATATAGTCAACCATCTTTTCCCGGAACAGAAAAACGGTATCTGTGCAGGTGGACAACGTGGAGCATTCCCTGACATATGCCAATATGTGCAGGATTCTGTGCCGGGGAGATTCCACCACGACCTCAGGCAGCTGCGTCGGGGAACGCCTCTCCCCTTCCGCATCGGACACGGCAAGAAGGCATGCCAAGACAATGACAGGCAGGCGTTTCATTTTCCTGTGCCGAAACGTGATGTGTCAACCGACGTGTCTTTGGGTTTGAACCCGTTGAACTTCCACACGAACGTAAGCATGAGGCTGCGCGTCATGTCGTGCACCTTCAATCTGAAGTCCTGTCCGGAAGTGTTGATGCGCAAATCAGGGTTCCACGTGTTGAAGATGTCGTCGCATTTCAGGGCGAGTTCGCAGCAACGTTTCTTGCCGAACTGCCATTTCACGCCGGCATCCACTTTCCACAGCGGGGACAATGTGCCGAGTCCCTGTATTGACCGCGAAATGAACGAGAAATCCAGAGACAGGGAGACCGGGAAGCCTTCGGCAAACCGGAAAGTGCTGGCGAGGCTTCCGAAGAAGATCCATTTCCCGTTGTCGAAACCGATGTCGTGGAAACGTCCGGCTTTCTCGCGCTTGTTGAAGACGTTGGCGGTCGCCGTCGCGTTCCAGACATTGCCGACATCTATCGGCGCGTTGACCTGCAGTCCTACTGTACGCGAATAGTCGAGATTGAGGGTCTGGTACACCAGCTTCAGCTCCTCAGCCGACTGATAGGGAAGCTGGACGGAATACTTGTCGGCGTAAAGGACGTAGAACGTGGCCACGTATTTCTGACGGAATATGTAGCTCAACTGTCCGGCATAGCTCATATAGGGCTGTAGAGACGGATTTCCGACGATGACGGCATAATCGTTGATATAGGCCGTCCCTCCGTGCAGCTCCCAGTAGGAAGGATACACGCGCTGGGAAGTGAAGCTGAGCTGGAATATGCTTTTCGGAGTCTTGCTGAAAGAGGCGCCGAGCTGCGGCACCAGGTTCCAGTTGTGGTTGCGGCCGCTATGGTAATACTCGGCCTTTGCCGAAGCGTTGAACGAAAGCCCCCAATCCAACGATGCCCCGGTCCCGACGTATGCGTTGCCCACGTCTTCGCGCAGCGCGTCGTCAAAGCCGTCTTGCGCCGGAAACGAGTAGCTCTGTCGGCTACGGTCGTCCGAATGCTGGTACTCAACCCCGTAGCCGAGCTGCCAGTTGCCCAGACGATGCTCCTGGTCGATATATACGCGGTATCTGTCTATGTCCTGACGGTTTGAAGCCTTGACAAGCTCCGACTGTCCGGAAAACAGATGCTGGTCTCGCGCCTCCCTGTAGCCGGTATAGTCCGCCCCGACGGTCAGCCCGAACGGCGCGGCATATCTTAAAGCGATGTTATGGTAGCCCGTGGGAGAAGGGTACGAATATATGTTGTTGAAGTCTCCGAGCGTCCCGGAAGAGAGGCTTTCGTTCTTCGCGCCGGAGATTATCTGCCCGTTGTAGGTTAGTTTCAGAGCCTTGTACGACACGGAGGCAAAGACTGCGTTTGCCCAGTTGCTGCCTGCACGGCGCATATCGTCCTCAATCATCGTGCGGCTGCCTTGGAAAAGATGGTTGGAGAAAGTCTCTTCACGGTTCCACGAGCGTGTCCGCGAAAGAGACCAATTGACATCGAAAACCCAGTCCTTCACCGCATATGTAGCGGCAAGTCCGGTCCCGAAAGATGCATAATGCGCCTGGCTGCCGCCGGCACGCGCCTGACCCATGAGCCCGTCGAGCGGCCCCGGAGTCTTCAGCACCACGTTTATCACCGCGCCGCTGACGTGGTATTTCGCCGGGGCGGCATACATCACCTCAACATTCTTGAGCCGGTCAATGGGCGTGGAATAAAGCAATTGGTAAAGGTTCCCAACAGGCATATCGGACAGTTCGCCGTTGAGGAGTATGGTAACGCTTCCGGCGCCTGCAAGTCCGATCATCCCGTTTTCGTCTGTAACTCCAGGCAGATAGCCGAGAGCCTCAAGCACGTTGGTTACAGGCTTGTCCTTGACAATCGAGGGAAGATCAACCGTCATCGTTCCGGCGTGTCCCTTCACCTGCGGCCTCTCGCCCCGCACCACGATTTCATCCAATTGCCGCGACCTGACGCTGTCGGGGCTTTCGGCATAGGCATTTGCCGCAATCACGGCCGATGCTGACAAAACGTAAATCTTCGTTCGCATAATGCTGATGTTTTGGTTTGATGTTCTGGCTGCAAAATTAGACAATGCCGGCAAGCGCACAAAGCCGCCGTCCTTATTTAGTCTTAACACTCTCCCTTATTTAGTCTTAAATGATGGCCGGCCAGCCTCGTGGTGTGAAACATTATTCGTAATTTTGCCGTCATGAAACGCTTCCGGGTCAATTCCGTCATATTTGTCTCAGTGATCGCTGCCATATTCGGCTGCAACGTGTTCTATCTGTCTGCGCTTTACAGGTCGATACGGCAGACGGTGGTGCGCGACGTCAACAGCGCGTTGGCGGACGCCGACCTCGATGAGCTGTGGATAAGGGCGGAGAAAGCGCAGAACGAGACCAAATCGAGAATAGCATCCGGACAGCAGCCCCCCGGCAGCGAACGGCACGGCGAAACATCGGTCGGACAGGATTCGGCCGGGAACATGGTCTCCACAACACGCCATCCCGACGGAAAGGTATCCACCGAAGCCGTAAAGATGCAGAACGACGACCTGCACAACAAACTGGTGAATGCCGTGGGAAAACAGTTCCACACCGTGCTCGACCCATACATAAGCGTCAATCTGTCCGTGATGGACAGCGTGGTCGCCTGCCGCCTCAACAACCGCCACATATACCCCGGATACGTGGCGACGGAAACAATCGACTCCGAAGGAAAGGTAATAAAGGCCAATCCCCGCCACAAGCCGGGCAGCTACGACGTGTTCACTTACAGCTTCAATCCCGACGCGGGACTGTCATACAGGGTATACATGACTCCGCTGACACAGCACATTCTCTCGGAAATGGCCGGAGTGATCGTTACGGTGTTTCTCCTGATGGCGGCATTCGCATCGGCGTTCTGGTATCTGTTCCACACCGTCTCCCGGCTGCGCACCATCGAGGAGATGAAAGACGATTTCGTAAGCAACATGACCCATGAACTGAAGACGCCTATTGCAATCGCATACTCGGCCAACGACGCCCTGCTCAACTACGACTCGGCCAACGACCCCGCCAAGAAAGAGCAATACCTCAGAATCGCCAACAGGCAGCTCAAGCGTCTCAGCGAACTTGTGGAAAACATTCTCGCCATGAGCATGGAACGAAGAAAGTCCATAAGGCTGCGTCCCGAAAGGATAGAACTGCGCCCGTTCGTCGAGGAAATAGCCTCGGCGCAGAGGATGCGGAGCGAAAAGGAGATAGCCATAGAGACCTGCATTCCCGACGGACTGGCAGCCGAGGCCGACCGCGGGCATCTGTCCAACGTGCTTCACAACCTTCTGGACAACGCAGTCAAGTATTCAGGAGACAGCGTGCGCATCTCCATCAAGGCCGGGTCCGAAGGAATATCCGTCGCCGACGACGGCATCGGAATACCCGCCAAAGCCCTCCCCTACATCTTCGACAAGTTCTACCGGGTGCCTCACGGCGACCGCCAGGACGTGCGCGGATACGGCATCGGCCTCTTCTATGTCCGCAGCATACTGGAGAAGATGGGATGGTCCGTCAGCGTAAGGAGCAAAGAGGGGGAAGGCTCTGTGTTCACCATCAGATACCGGAAAGATGAATGACAGGATTCTTTTTGTGGAAGACGAGTCGGACCTCGCCTTAATCGTGGCCGACACGCTCCGGCAACAAGGCTATGAAGTGGCCACGGCCGCAGACGGAGTCCAAGGCCTGGAGAGATTCCGTGCCGAAGGCGCCGACATAGTGGTGGCCGACGTGATGATGCCCCGGATGGACGGCTTTGCCATGGCTCGCGAAATACGCAAGGCATCCCCCGCCGCGCCGCTGCTGTTCCTCACAGCCAAGAACACGGTCGATGACGTCGAGAAAGGATTCGGGATAGGCGCGGACGACTATCTGAAGAAGCCTTTCGAACTGAGGGAGCTGATAGTGCGCATCAAGGCTCTGCTCCGCCGGCACGGCGGCTGCCGCAGCGAAGACAGCATTTTCAGCATCGGCTCATACACATTCAACGCCACCACGCAGACCCTCACCTTCGGCGGCAAGGAGACACGGATGTCGCACTTCGAGTCGCGCATACTCTGCATCCTCGCCGCCGGCATGGGAAAGACCGCTGACGCCTCCGAACTGATGATGGCAGTATGGCAGCGCGACGACCCCAGCAACCGCAACTCGCTCCACGGCTACATCCACAAACTGCGGCGTATGCTCCGCCACGACCCGTCGGTCTCCATCATCAACCAACGCGGCTTCGGCTATATGCTCGTCGTAAAGGCATGACGGCAATATTTATTATTAACCAAGCTCTAATTGGTCATTATCCAAGCATTTGGAGCATAACGCGGCCGGCGGCACGCCGCCTCTGAGGAGGGCATGCCGCCGGCCGTGAGGGTTCCTCGGCTTTATGCAGTCATTCGTAGAGTGAAAGCATCTTCTTTATCGTGGAAAGCATCTCGGCACGGAGCGACGCAGGGGCGATGATCTCCGCCTTCGGGCCGAGGCTCAGTATGTAGCTTATGAAAGTGGGGGAAGGGACGAGCAGATAGTCGAATATCGAGCTGTCAGGCTCCGTGAGCACTTCCCTCTGCGATGCGTGGAGCGGATGGATGCGGAGCCTCTGCCGGAACTCCCCTTTTATGCGCACGCGGATGCTCAACGGCTCAAGGTCTGAGTCAATCTCCACCCCGAAGTACTTGCGGAAGAAATCACGCGGAATGAAGTCCGACGGATACGTGAACTTCTTGTCGAGAATGCTTATCTGAAGCACGTCGCTGAGCGGATAGACCTCAAGCTTCCCCGTCTCGGTGTTCCTGCCGAGGAGATACCAGCCGTAGTGCCAGAAACGCATACAGTAAGGCTCTATCACGGCATCGGAACGGCGCACCGAATCACCGTCTATCTCAGGATAGCGTATCGCCACGGCGTTGCCGTTGTCCATTGCCTCGAACACAGCGGCAAGCCCGTGCTTCTCTTCAGGGTTGATGTCGAGTATCACACGGCTGTCGATGGTTTCCTCAGGAGCGGGGAAGGCAGACAAAGAGAGCGACTGCAGCATCCACACACGCAGTTTGGTCTCACTCCCCTGAATCCCGTCCTGCTGGATATAGTATTCGTGGTCGGAACGGTTGCAGTGGATGCGGATTCCGAACAGCTGCGCGATGGCGTCGCGGTGGTTGTGGAATGTGCGAAGAGCTAACGGAGACTGGTCTGTGTTCAGAGGTGATTCTTTCCACAGCTCCGAAATCTCTTCGTAGGTGATGCTTTTCGCGTGTCGTATCACATCGACAAGCCATACATATCTACGAAATAAATCACGTTTCATATCTAAACAAAACTTGGAAAAGTGGTCAAAAACAAATGTTATCTACGCAACGTATGCTAATTGCATTCTACGTTTGTTCTGCAAATTTAGCACAAACAAACGCCATCTGCAAATCTTTGACCATAAAAAAGATCTTTCCTTCCCGGAAATAGTTATTTTTAATATGCAAACGTTATAAATTACACTATTTCAGCGTCATAAATGCAACTAACTGGCAACTGCCCCCTATTTCTATTTCTTCGCTTTCGCCGCACGCCGGGCCGGCTTCTTGGGGGCGGCATCCTGCTTTTCCATTATCTCCTTCACATCCGCAGCAGTCAGCGAGGAGGCTTCCGTGCCCTTCGGTATCTTATAGTTGACGGTTTTCTTGGCGCCATCGGGCTTGAACGCGATGTAAGGTCCGAAACGGCCGTTCAGCACCTGGATGCCGGGCAGCTCCGCAAACTCCTTGATGAGCTTCTGTGCCTCTTTCTCGCGCTTGTCGGCAACGAGCTTCACTGCCTCGTCAAGGGAAATTGTCTCGGGCGCCATATCCTTAGGGATTGAGACAAACATGCCGTCATAGCGTATGTAAGGCCCGAAACGGCCTACGCCCGCCACCATGTCCTTCCCTTCGTGCTGGCCTATCTTGCGCGGCAGGTCGAAAAGCTTCAGTGCCTCTTCAAGCGTGATGGTAGATATGCTCTGGTCCTTGTGCAGGCTGGCAAACCTCGGCTTCTCCTCGTCGGTAGCCTCCCCTATCTGCACCGCCGGGCCGAAACGGCATATCTTCACCGACACGGGCCGGCCGCTCTTAGGATCGGTGCCAAGCACGCGCTCGCCCACCTTGTGCTCCATGCGCAAAGAGTTTATGCGGTCGATTTCAGGATGGAAGCTGCCGTAGAAGTCGGTTATCTCCTTCTGCCATCCAAGGCCTCCCTCGGCTATCTCGTCGAATTTCTCTTCTATGCGGGCAGTGAAGTTGAAATCGAGTATGTCAGGGAAATACCTGGTCAGGAACTCGTTGACCACCATCCCCACGTCGGTCGGCACGAGCTTTCCCTTCTCGCTGCCGGTGTTCTCCGACAAAGCAGTCCCGGAAACCTTCCCGTCCTTCAGCGAAAGCATCCTGTAGAGCCTTGGCTCGCCCTCCTTTTCGCCGCGTACCACATAGTCGCGGCTCTGGATGGTGGAAATCGTGGGCGCGTATGTGGACGGACGGCCTATTCCGAGGTCTTCCATCTTCTTCACGAGCGTGGCCTCCGTGAATCTCGGAGGCGCGAGCGTGAACCGCTGCACAGCGGTGATTTCCTGAGCCTCAAGCCTCTGCCCCGCAGCAAGCGGCGGAAGCATGGACTGTCCGGCCTCCCCGTCTTCGGGACGGTAGACACGCAGGAATCCGTCGAACTTCACCACCTCGCCCTCTGCGCGGAACCGCTCCGCCCCCGTCGATACCTCAATGTCGGCCTGGGTCTTCTCTATCTGCGCGTCGGCCATCTGCGAGGCCATGGTGCGCCTCCATATCAGTTCATAGAGACGCCTCTCGCGGTCGTCGCCGTCTACGGTGCTGTTGGATATGTAGGTCGGGCGTATGGCCTCGTGGGCCTCCTGCGCCCCCTTGGAACGCGTATGGTAATGGCGCGGCTTGAGGTATTCCTTGCCCATCCGGGAAGTTATGGTCTCCGCTATGTCTTTCATCGCGAGTTCGGAAAGATTGAGCGAATCGGTACGCATATAAGTGATCTTTCCGTCCTCGTAGAGCTTCTGCGCCGTCATCATAGTCTGGTTGACCGAGAACCCGAGCCTCCGGTGTGCGTCCTGCTGGAGGGTCGATGTGGTGTAGGGCGGCTGCGGCGAACGCTTTAGCGGCTTCACGTTGACGTCGGCCACGGTGAAATCGGCCTGCGCACAGCTTTCAAGAAACCCTAACGCCTCCTCCTCCGTCCGGAACCTCTCAGGCAGGTCGGCCTTCAGCGCCCTGCCGTCAGCCTCCATCATGGCATTGACCCGGAAATACGGCTCCGGGGAGAAAGCCTCTATCTCCTTCTCGCGCTCGCAGATGAGGCGCACGGCCACGCTCTGCACGCGCCCTGCGGAAAGCGACGGCCTTATCTTGCGCCAAAGCACCGGGGAAAGCTCGAAGCCCACTATACGGTCGAGCACGCGGCGCGCCTGCTGGGCGTTGACGAGGTTTATGTCAATCGGACGGGGATTCTCTATGGCCTTCATGATGGCCGGCTTGGTGATTTCATGGAACACTATGCGACGCGTGTTCTCCGGCTTCAGCTCAAGCACCTCATAGAGATGCCATGCTATGGCCTCCCCTTCGCGGTCTTCATCGGAAGCGAGCCATACGGTCTCCGCGCTCTTTGCCGCAGACTTCAGCTGGCGCACCAGATCTTTCTTCTCGGCGGGAATCTCATAGTCCGGAGTGAAATCGGCATCGATGTCGATGCTGAAGTCCTTCTTCCGCAGGTCGCGGATATGACCGTAGCTCGACATGACTTTGAAGTCAGGGCCCAGGAATTTCTCGATGGTTTTCGCCTTTGCGGGCGACTCGACTATGACCAGGTTTTTCATCTTCCTTGTTGAATTCGGTTGGTGAGGCAGTTTTATGTTCATTAAAGCCGTGGAAACGCGGTAGAGGATAAAGCCCCCGTTTTTCCGACCGCAAAATTACAAACTTTTTTTCATTAACGCACAAAAGCGGACTCCGGTTTACGTTGCGCGCCGCGGCCCGAAGCGCAAAAAAAGTCTGCGGAGCCATCGGGAAAGGCCCCGCAGGACGGATAACCTTTGAAGCCGCCGACATACACACTCTGAAATCTTTTGATTATGATGTGCAGATATTTTATGGTAATTTTGCGCCGTAGAAAACTGAAACATGACATTCAAAATGGACATAAGACTGATGATTCTCCTGGGTTTAGGCGCGGCAGGCCCAACGGCTTCCGCCGCCGAACCTGCCGACACCACTACTACCACGCAGCTCGACGACTTCGTGATCGTGAGCGACGCAGCCACCCGACGAAAGATGGGAGGGGTAACCAACACCGAACGCATAGGGCAGGTGGAACTCTGCCGCGCCGCATGCTGCAACCTCGGTGAAAGCTTCTCCACCTCGCCTTCGGTAGACGTCAACTATTCCGACGCCGCCACAGGAGCCAAACAGATTAAGCTGCTCGGCCTGCCAGGCACTTACGTGCAGCTGCTCACGGAGAACATGCCGGCATTCCGCGGGGCGGCATCGCCTTATGCGCTGCGGTATGTCCCCGGCACATGGATGAAGAGCATACAGGTCTCCAAAGGCGTGGCGTCGGTGAAGAACGGCTACGAGGCGATGACCGGACAGATCGACATCGAGTATCTCAAGCCGCAGGATCCGCAAGGCGTGAGCCTGAACGCCTACTTCGACTCCAACCTCAAGCTGGAGCTGAACGCCGACGGCAACTGGCACATCACCGACAAGCTCAACACCGAAGTGCTGGCGCATTTCGAGAACGGATGGGAGACGCATGACTCAAACAAAGACGGATTCTACGACATGCCGCGCCTCCGACAGTACAACTTCCAGAACCGATGGAACTATCTCGGCCACCGCTACATTTTCCACGGAGGACTGACATGGCTCAAGGAAAACGCGCGCGGAGGGCAGATGCATGCCAAAGGCGACGTGCCGCGTTTCAGGATAGACATGGACGCAGACCGCTACGAGGCCTACATGAAACATGCGTTCATCCTAAACCATGAGCACAACACCAACATAGCCTTGATGGCAAACGGGGCCATGCACCGCCTCGACGCAGGATACGGACACAACTTCTACGGCGTAAACGAGAAGAACGTGTATGCACAGCTCCTTTTCGAGCATGACTTCAACGAACGCCACAACCTCGCTACGGGACTGAGCCTGAACTACGACTACCTGAGCCAGCTCTACCGCACCGACCACACGGAGGCCTCACCGAAACTTTCGAGGCGCGAACGCGAGACGACTCCCGGAGCATACGCCCAATACACGTTCAAGCTCGACAGCAAGCTTACAGCCATGGCCGGCATAAGATACGACCACAGCAGCATATACGGCAGCTTCTTCACTCCACGGTTCCACGTCAAATACGCCCCGTCGCACATCATATCGCTGCGTGCTTCGGCCGGAAAAGGCTACCGCACCGTGCATCCCCTCGCAGAGCACAACAACCTCCTCGCCTCCGGACGGCAGTTCGTCATCAACGGGCTCGACCAGGAAAAGGCCTGGAACTTCGGCATAAGCTCGGCAATCAACATCCCGGTAGGAAACAAGGACATAAAGCTCAACCTGGAATACTACTACACGCGCTTCGGGTCGCAGACGCTGGTCGATTATGACTCGAATCCTTGGGAAATAGCCGTATATTCCACCTCAGGAAAGAGCTACAGCCACACTTTCCAGATCGACGCGAGCTACACACCTTTCCGTGGGTTCGACCTCACCGCCGCCTACCGCTACAACGACGTGAAGGCAACATACGCCGACGGACGCCTGCGCGAAAAGCCGCTGACCAACCGCTACAAGGCCCTCCTCACCATGTCGTACTCGACTCCGCTGAAACTGTGGCAGTTCGACCTCACATGCCAGCTCAACGGCGGAGGACGCATGCCGGATCCGTACACGACGGCCGACGGACAGCCGTCATGGCCCTCCCGCTTCCCGGCATATTTCCAGCTCAACGCCCAGATCACACGGTGGTTCCGCAACTTCTCCATATACGTAGGAGGCGAGAACCTGACCAACTTCCGCCAGAAAAACCCGATCATCGCCGCCGACGCGCCATGGAGCCCCGCTTTCGAGCCGACAATGGTATGGGGACCCGTGCACGGGGCGATGGCCTACATCGGAATACGATACGACTTCGGAAAGAAATAAAAACATACACAAAAACCATACAAACATCAACTCATGAAAAAAGCAATCATCTTCCTGTCGTTAGCCATAGCCGCAGCGACATCATACGCCAAAGACATCAAGGAAATCGTCTTCACCACCGTCCCTGAGATGGAATGCACCAGCTGCGAAAACAAAATCAAAGGCAACCTGCGTTTCGAGAAAGGCATCAAGGACATCGAGACAGACATCACGACACAAGAGATCAAGATAACCTACGACGCAGACAAGACCTCGCCCGAAGCATTCGTGAAGGCCCTGGCCAAGATAGGCTACGAGGCAAAGGAAAAGGAATGCAGCGACGAAGCCGTGCGCACCGGATGCCAAAAAGGCAAATCGGGCTGCTGCAAAGGCAACGGATCAGAACCCGTCTGCAAATGACCTGACACTGAATCCCTCCCGCCTCTGACCACAATCCATCCACACTCCTCCAAAGCCGGAATCTGCCCTTTTACGATTCCGGCTTTTTGTGTGTTTGGAAATTATGGCTAACTTTGCAGCCGCCAAAAAACAGCAACATGGAATCAGGGAATCTCATAAAAGAAGGCATCAAACAGGTCATCACGGAAATGATGGACTCCGTCATGACCCGTGTGCTCGTGTCAGACCCTTTCATACCAGAAGAACACCACGCCAAAAAGCCGTTATATGCAACTTTGGTGCCTGACGAAATATTCAAAGGCTCCCACTTCGAAAGGAGGTTCGTAACCCCGTTCGGCAAGGCATGGGAAAGGCTGGCAAAAGTGGTCGCAACCGCCAATCTCGGTGAATGCATCCTTGGAGCCAGCATAGAAGGCAGCATAAGGGACGGCCGCCTGAAAAGGATTCAGGAGATTCTTAATTCCGAAGACCACAGCACTGCAAAAACAAAGAAACGGAAACCCGACTGGGAAAACGACCTTAAATATGTTCTGGAAGGGGAAGGCAACCCCATTCCAGTCAAAGTTGTATGCGATCTGCTCGCCATAGACAAACGCACAGGCGATCGGTTCGCTTTTGAACTCAAAGCTCCGCTCCCCAACAGCGACCAGACGAAGGTAAGCAAAGAAAAAATGCTGAAACTGATGGCAATGGACAACAAGCCTGTCAAAGAGGCCTTCTATGCATTGGTCTACAATCCCTATGGCGAAAGAAAAGACTATGCCTGGCCTTTCCCCAAAAGATGGTTCGACATAGACAACGACAAAAGCCTTCTCATAGGAGAAGAATTATGGGACTTTCTGGGAGGAAAAGGCACTTACAGACTGTTCATATCCGAAATCAACAAATTAGGGGCAAAATACAAAGAGACCATCTACAAGGAATATCTCAACATCAATCCGGAAAACTGTCTGACAGAGACGAACGACTCTTTACTGAAATGAAGCACGACAAGTTTACGTTCATCGATCTCTTCGCCGGAATAGGAGGATTCCGGCTCGCCTTGGAGCAGGCAGGCGGCAGATGCTTAGGCTTCAGCGAAATAGCACCGGATGCCATAAGTGCCTATTGCGACAACCACAACGAATCTCCGACATCAAACCTCGGAGACATCTGCTGCATTTCAGATTTGCCCTCCCATGACTTCCTTGTCGGCGGGGTGCCTTGTCAGAGCTGGTCCATTGCGGGGAAAAACCTCGGGTTTGACGACTCGCGCGGGCAGCTATGGAACGATGCGCTTTTCCTGCTGAAAAAATCGCAGCCCAAGGCTTTCATCTTTGAAAACGTGAAAGGGCTGGCCGACCCGCGCAACAAAGAAGCTCTCGCCTACATCATGGATACAATAAAGGATGCAGGGTTCCATGCCCAATGCCATCTGCTGAATGCATTCGACTACGGAGTGCCGCAAAACCGGATACGCATCTACATAATAGGCTTCAAAGAGGAACTCCACGCACGAAGATTCAGTCTGCCTGAAAAGCGAAAATCCTCAAGTCCCGTTTCAGACGCATATCCGTTTGCAGCCGCATCGAGCCGGAAATCCGGAAAGCAAAGCCTTTCGGCCAACGACGACGGGCTTAACGATTATTTCCTGTTCAACGACCTAAGGAACGGAGCCACCACCATACATTCGTGGGACATAACGGAAACCACCGACAAAGAAAAAGGAATCTGTCTTCTGCTCTTGGCCAACAGGAGAAAGAGAATCTACGGAAACCTTGACGGAAACCCTCTGTCCATAGCCCATCTGCAGAGTCTTGACCCAAGCATAACCATAAAAGACATCGGAGGGCTGGTGGAGAAAGGGATTCTGAAAGAGGAACAGTACAGATTCCGCATCAACCGCAAAAAGCTGGAAACGGAGGCCGCTTACAACGACCTCCTGCAAAAGCATGACCTTAACCATATCTGTATCGACACACTGAAAGCCGACCGTCAATTGAAAATCCTAAAAATAAAAGCGGTAGAGATGATGGATGAGCTATGCTCAAAAGGCATCGCCCAATGCACGGAAGTACGCTACGATTTCAAGAACACAAAAATAAGCACCGGACTGAACGGGATAAACAGGGTTTTCCTGCCTACTGCACGCGTGTATCCGACTTTGGTGGCAAGCGACACCAACGATTTCATAACGGACATAACGATCAGCGGCACAACCGCAGAGGAATACAAAGCCAACTTCATCCGTGAAGTATATGAAAAAGGCAATTTCCGGCGCATCACAAAAGAGGAAGCCTGCGCAATACAAGGATTCCCGTCAGACTTCAGGCTTCCGGAGTCAAGGGCACGGTGGATGAAGCTGATAGGGAATTCCGTAGCGGTGGAACTGGTGAAGCAACTGGCCAAATGCGTGGTCGATACCGGGGCGTTCGATGAAGCAGACTACACTCGACCTCCCAAGCCAAGGATATCGACTGCAACCCAGCTTTCCTTTTTCTGACTCTTCCGCGATTCGACACGCGATTCGATAGAGACATGCTCTGAATCCGGGGGACATTCGTGAATTAACACAAATTTGTGCGAATTTTCCGGAAAATATTTTGACGTTCAGGAGGAAAGGTGTAATTTTGCACCCCAGAAAAATCACGGAGCGTATATGACAATCACTATGACATGGAAGCATCTTGTCTGAAACATCAATACTCTGAGTTTTCCAACAGAAGCATGGCGTCAGGACACACACGCCCATGCAGCCATACATGTATGATTTCAAATCAATAAATCAATAACCAACCCAATTAAATTTATTCCTAACATGCCAAAATCAACAGGAATGGCAGGAACCCCCCCGTGCCGGTTAAGGCGCTATGCGTCTGCAATGCGCATATCGGTTCTTCTGTCAGCGATTTTTCTATGGATGGCACAGGCTTACGCGCAGGAGACCTTATCGGTCAGCGGCGTAGTAACCGACGTGGCCGGCGAGCCCCTGATCGGAGTCACGGTAGCCGTCAAAGGCACTGCGACAGGTGCTTCAACCGACCTTGACGGAGCTTTCTCCTTGAACGCCAAGCCCGGCGACGTGCTGAAATTCTCCTACATCGGCTACAAGACCATCGAGGAGACAGTGAGCGCGGGACGCACCGCCTACAACGTCGTGATGTACGAGGACGCCGAGACGCTCGACGAAGTGGTGGTTACGGCCCTCGGCATCAAACGAGAGCAGAAGTCGCTGTCCTACAACGTGCAGCAGATCAAAGGAGACGCTCTCACCGAAAACAAGGACGCCAACTTCATCAACGGACTGGCCGGCAAGGTGGCAGGCGTCAACATCAACGCATCATCATCGGGTGTCGGCGGCATATCGAAAGTGGTCATGCGAGGCACGAAGTCGATCATGCAGTCGTCCAACGCCCTCTACGTCGTTGACGGCATGCCGATGCGCTCGGCCAACAACGGCGACTTCACGGAATTCGGCTCGCAGGGAGCGACAGAGCCTATAGCCGACCTCAACCCCGAAGACATCGAGTCGATGTCGGTGCTCACAGGCGCGGCGGCTGCGGCCCTCTACGGTTCGGAAGCGGCCAACGGCGCAATCGTCATCACCACAAAGAAGGGACAGGCCGGAAAGACAAAGGTTACATACAACAGCTCACTGCAGTGGGACCGCGCGCTCGTCATGCACAAGCTCCAGAACCGCTACGGGACGGGCATCAACGGCGAGTTCGTGCCCACGAGCAACATGTCGTGGGGCGCACCGCTCTCTTCGTACAACTCATACAACTACCAGCCCGGAAACGACTATTTCCAGACCGGGTTCGTATCCACGCAGTCGGTAACCATTTCCACGGGCAACGAAAAGAACCAGACCTACGCTTCAGTGGCTGCGGTCAACTCGCTCGGCATAACGCCCAACAACCGCTATGACCGCTACAACTTCAACATACGCAACACATCGTCGTTCCTCAACGACAGGATGACCCTCGACCTCAACGCAGGATACGTGCGCCAGACGGACCGAAACATGGTCAACCAAGGCGTGGCCGGCAACCCGCTCGTAGGCGCGCTCCTCTATCCGCGCGGAAACTCCTGGGACGACGTAACGTCCTACGAGCACTACAACGCCGAGCGCAAGCTCAACACGCAGTACTGGCCCGTGGGCGACTACGGGATGCAGGTGCAGAACCCGTATTGGGTCAACTACCGCAACCTCCGCGAGAACAAGAAGAACCGCTACACCGTGGGCGCAAGCCTCAGCTACAAGATCCTCGACTGCCTTACGCTCACCGGACGCGTCCGCCTCGACGACTCATACAACGACTACACGCAGAAATACTACGCCACCACCAACGACGAGATAACCGGAGGTTCCAGCCGCGGTGCATACGGAATCACCAAAAGCAACGAGAAGCAGGTATTCGCCGACTTCCTCCTCAGCTTCAACAAGGCGTTCGGCGACGACTGGAGCGTGCAGGCAAACTTCGGCGGCTCCATTTCCGACATGCGGTATGACGACGATGCCGTGAGCGGCCCCATCGCCGACGGCTCCGAGAAATTCAAGGACGTGCCAGTCGGACTCGCCAACTTCTTCGCGATCCAGAACCTTTCCACGCCCCACCTGACCGCAATGCAGACCGGATGGCACGAGCAGACGCAGTCGCTCTACGCCTCTGCCGACGTGGGCTTCAAAGGCACCTACTACCTCACCCTCACCGGACGCAACGACTGGCCTTCACAGCTCGCCGGCCCCAACTCCAGGAAGTCAAGCTTCTTCTATCCCTCTGTGGGACTCTCCGTGCTGATGAACAACTTCTTCCCCGGCATCAACGACATCATGCAGCTCTGGAAGATACGCGCCAGCTTCGCCTCCGTGGGTTCCGCGTTCAACCGCTACATCGCCAACCCGCGCTATGAATGGAATCCCGGCACGCAGTCATGGAGCGTGCTGACGCAGTACCCGATGTACGACCTCAAGCCCGAACGCACCAACTCCGTGGAAGTCGGCATGAACTTCAAGCTCATCAACGACATAAGCTTCGACGCAACGTTCTATCTGGCCAACACCGCCAACCAGACGTTCAACCCCAACCTGCCCGTGAGCCAGTATTCCAAGATATTCATACAGACCGGTTCGGTAAGGAACTGGGGCATGGAGTTCGCGCTCGCCTACCAGCACTCATGGGGCGACTTCTTCTGGCGTTCCGGACTGACTTATTCGTTCAACCGGAACAAAGTGACCGAACTCGCCGACAACGCCGTGAACCCGGTTACCGGCGAGAGGTTCTCGATGGACGTGCTCGACATGGGCGGCCTCGGATCCACCCGGTTCCTGCTGAAGAAAGGAGGCACGATGGGCGACATATACTCCACCATCGACCTCATCCGCGACTCCAACGGCAACATATACGTAGACCCGACGCAGTCGGTGGCCACCACTGCCATCCAGGACAAGGAAGACTACATCAAGCTCGGAAGCGTGCTTCCCGCAGGCAACATCGCATGGAACAACTCCTTCGCATGGAAGAACTTCGGCCTCAGCTTCATGATCAACGCGCGCCTCGGCGGCAAGGTGTTCTCCCGCACACAGGCCATCCTCGACTACTACGGCGTCAGCGAGAACTCAGCCAACGCACGCGACAACGGCTTCGTCTCGATCAACAACGGCGACCTCGTCAGCCCGCAGATGTGGTATTCCATCGTGGCCGGCGGCACAGCCGTGCCTCAGTACTACATCTACGACGCTACAAACGTACGCCTCGGGGAAGTAACGTTCAGCTACACCATCCCGCGCCGCTGGCTCAAGAACGTATGCGACATCAAGGTGTCGTTCGTGGGCCGCAACCTCTGGATGATCTACAACAAGGCTCCTTTCGACCCTGAATCCGTGGCGACGACCGACAACTACTACCAGGGCATCGACTACTTCATGATGCCTTCGATGCGCAACCTCGGCTTCAACCTCAACTTCACTTTCTAAAAAGCCCCGGAAATGAACAGAAACATAAATAAGTTATTCATAGCTGCCTTGGCTTTCGCGGCCACGGCATGCACAGGCGATTTCGAGAACATAAACTCGAACCCCTACGAGCCGGGCGACCTCACAGCCGACGACTATGCCCTCGGCTCGCAGCTCAACAACGTGGCAAGCTGCGTGGTTTCGTCCGACGTCAACACGCTCCAGTTCACCGACGCGCTCCTCGGAGGCCCGCTCGGAGGATATTATTCCGACTCCAACGCCGGTTTCGCCGAAAGCTTCGCGCGCTACAACCAGAAAAACGACTGGAGCCGGGTGTTCCTGAAGTCAGACCGTATCATCCCCACGCTCTACGCCAACCTCGGACAGATCGAGGCGATATGCCAGAACACAGGAAATCCTGTCCCGCTGGCGATAGCCACGATAATAAAGGTGGCCGCTATGAGCCGCGTAACCGACTGCTACGGCCCGATCCCATACAGCGCGATCGGAACGTCGAGCGACCTCGCCGTGCCCTACGACTCCCAGGAGACCGTCTATGACTCATTCTTCAAAGAACTCGGAGAAGCCATCAAGACGCTCCACGAGAATGTCGGAATGTCGCTGACGCCGACCGCCGACTACGTGTATTCCGGCGACCCCGCCAAATGGATACGCTTCGGCAACTCGCTCAAGCTCCGTCTCGCCATGCGCATCTCCAACGTGTCCCCGGCCAAAGCCAGGCAATACGCCGAGGAGGCCGTTGCCGACGGCGTGATCGAGACCAACGAGGACAACGCCACGTGGAAATACTTCTCATCGATCACCAACCCGCTCTACACAGCCGTCAACTACAACAACAACGGCTCGCTGACAGGCGGCGACACCCATGCCGCAGCCGACATCATCTGCTACATGAACGGATACTCCGACCCGCGCCGCGCAGCATATTTCCTCCCCTCCACATGGGACGGAATCGAATACGTCGGCCTGCGCCGGGGCTGGGCCACGTTCGACCAGTCATGGGGATTCAAGTTCAGCGGCGTCAACGTGAAGGCCACCGACCCCCTCATCTGGATGACCGCTTCCGAAGTGGCGTTCCTGCGTGCCGAAGGGGCGGCGGTCCACCATTTCAACATGGGCGGCACAGCCGAAGAGTTCTACAACCGGGGCATACGCCTCAGCTTCGAGCAATGGGGAGTGGCCGGGGCCGAAGACTACATCGCCGACGCTTCGTCGATGCCGCAGGCCTACCACGACCCCTCGGACAAGAACCCCTACAACGACACGCTTTCCGACATCACCATCAAATGGGACGAATCGGCCGACGCGCAGACGAAGCTCGAGCGCATCATCACCCAGAAATGGATCGCCCTCTACTTCAACGGCAACGAGGCCTGGGCCGAATACCGCCGCACCGGTTTCCCGAAGCTCATCCCCGTGGCCTACAACGGTTCGGGCGGCATCGTGGACTCCAACGCCGGCCCGCAGCGGATGCCTTATCCACAGGAGGAGTACACCAACAACTCGGCCAACGTAACGGCTGCCGTCAACAACATGCTCGGAGGCCCCGACAACATGGCCACGAAAGTATGGTGGGCACGTTATTAACCTTCAACCATCGACTCAAATGAAGAAGAACATCATAATGACAGGCGCTTTCGCGCTGGCGGCAGCCGCGGTGCTCACATCGTGCGACTGGACCGACCCCGAACCCGTAGACCTCACCTACGACAACATCACCGAGGCCGATCCCGACCTCTATGCCAAATATCTCAAGAACATAAGGGAATACCGCGACAACGGCCACAAGAAGGTCTACGCATGGTTCGACAACAAATCGTCGTTCGCATCTCAGGCCGACCACGTCTCCGCCGTGCCTGACAGCATCGACGTCCTCGTGCTCACCCATCCCGAGGCCATGGGCCAAGGCACGCTCGACGAAATCGACGCCAAGCGTTCCGACACCGGCATGCAGACCGCCTACGTGGTGGACTACGCCGCCATCCGCAAGGCATGGGAGCTGAAGAAAGAGCTTGAGACTCCCGCAAGCCCCGTGGCCGAATGGAGCGCGTTCATGGCCGACTCGCTGAAGACCGCCCTGTCCCACTTCAACGGCGGCGGCTTCGACCGCATCATCTGCGCCTACGACGGACGCGACGTGAGCGCATACGGAGAGGCCGAAAAGGCAGCCGAGGCGGCCGAGCAGAAGGCTTTCATCGAGCCGTTCAAGCAGTGGGCGGCCGCAAACGAGGACAAAGGCTTCGACTTCGTCGGAATACCGGCCAACCTGTTCGACCCCTCAATACTCGACCAGGCCGGCACCGTATTCCTCTCGGAGAGCGTCAACGCCACCAACGTCCATGAATACGCATACATCATAGGCCGCAACAGCGTGCAGGGCGCGCCGGCCGGGAAGTTCGCCATAATCGCCGCCCTTCCTGTGCTCGACGAGTCCCAGGCTTCGGCAGGGCATTGGGGCAACGACTACAGTTCGTGGGCTGCCGCCCGCTGGGCGCGCAACGGAGCGGTGTGCGCGCTCGGACTGTACAACCTTTCCGACGACTACTACAATCCGCAGTTTGTCTATCCCGTATGCCGGGGCGCCATACAGACCCTGAACCCGGCAGCGAAGTAAACACTTAAAAACGAACCATCAAGATGAATATCAGAAAACATATCCCCGGAGCCATCGCGGCGGCGTTGGCCTTCGCCGTCCTCCCTTCATGCCAGGACGACATGGAGACCCCCGGAAATTCCATCTTCGCGCCGACGACAGAGACAGTCTCGACCGTCAACGTCAAGCCGTCGATGACCGAAGCCACCGGATACGTGGAGGCCAACCTCGCCAAGAAGGAAGACCGTGACATAAAGGTCACCTTCGAGGCAAACGCCGACCGCGTAGACAGCTACAACAAGATACACAATGCCGAATGCGTGATGCTCCCGGCTGACTTCTACACCATCCCCGACCCCGTGGCCACCATCCCGGCAGGAGCCAACACCACGGGCAAAGTAGCCGTGAAGTTCACGAACCTCCGCAATCTCGACGTGGACAAGACATATGTGCTTCCCGTCGTGATGACATCGGAATTCGGCTCTTTGAGCAACGACACCTACTATTTCGTAATCAAAGAGGCGGCACTGATATCCACAGTGGCCGACATGACCGAGAACTTCGCCGTGTTCGCCCAGGGCGGACAGGCCCCGCAGCTCGAAGGAATCACCCAGATCACTGTGGAGGCCCTGCTCTATCCGCATGACTTCCCCAACCAGCTCGCCACAGTGATGGGCATCGAAGGTGAATTCCTCGTCAGGATAGGCGACGCGGGAATACCGGGCAACCAGCTCCAGCTTGCCACATCCAACGGCAACGTAACCGACCCCGCATGGGCATTCGACACCAAGAAATGGACATTCCTCACCCTCACATACGACACGCAGAGCGGCGAATGCAAGGTTTATTTCAACGGTGTGCAGAAAGGCTCAACGCAGAAAGGCAACTTCCGCGGCAGCGTGAACTGGAACACGGCTTCCGGCGACATAAAGGACGGCCCCCGAGGCTTCTACGTCGGCTACGCCTACGACGCCAACCGCTACTTCAACGGCTATATGAGCGAACTGCGCGTATGGAACCGTGTGCTGACCCAGGAGGAAATCAACGCCCCCTTCCATTTCTACACCGTGGAACCTGACGCTCAGGGACTCGCGGCCTACTGGAAGATGGACGAAGGCGCGGGCAACACGATCCGCGACCACGCCAACGGCTACGACCTCAAATGCAGCAAGGCTCCGGAATGGATCCCTGCCAGCCTTCCCGCAAAATGACCCATCAACAATCTAACGAATCTACGACAATGATCAAGAACATCATAAAACCGCTTCTTTGCGTCGCAGTGGCAGCCGGCATGGCCGGATGCTCAGAGAACGACGTCTACATAGGAGGAGCCGACACGGGCATTCTCGAAAGCCCCGACGGCAACGTGGTCTACATCACCGACGGCAACGGACGCAGCGATGTGGGATATGTGGAATTCCGCGATTCCTACACGCTCGACCTCTTCGTGCGCTCGTCGAAGACACTGAGCGGCAACGTCAGCGCGACTTTCTCATATGACCCTGCCGTCCTCGACGAATACAACAAAGGCGAAGGCACCGAGATAGCCCTCTTCCCGCAGGCCAACGTCTCCCTCGCCGACGGCGGCAGGGCCACGATAGCCGAAGGCTCGCTCTCCTCAGCCGCGATGGGCGTGACCATGACATCAGCCAAGGACTTGGACCCGACCGTAACCTACGCGGTGCCGCTGCGAGTGAACGTCGATGGCGGACAGCTCGGACAGGCCTCCGACAGCTACATCATCCTCGTGCGCGACATCACGTCATTCCCCGGAACCGACAAATACTACGACGGCAAGCCCGGCATGAAGATCATCGGCGTGATTGAGGTCAACAACGTCAATCCGCTCAACGTCATGGGCTTCACGCTCAAAGACTCCGGCAAGCAGTTCTTCGACATGGTGGTGCTCTTCTCCGCCAACATCAACTTCAACGCGCAGACCGGACGCGTCTACGTGAGCCGCAACGAGAACGTGCAGGCCATCCTCGACAACCGCGACAAATACATCAAGCCGCTTCAGGACAGAGGCATCAAGGTGGTGCTCGGAGTGCTCGGCAACCACGACGCATCCGGCATCTCGACACTCCGCCCGCAGCTCGCCAAGGAGTTTGCCAAAGAAGTGAAGAACGTCTGCGACGCCTACGGCCTCGACGGCATCTTCCTCGACGACGAATGGTCCGACTTCAACGCTGCCGCTTCCGGAGCCATCCCCGGTTTCTGCGCCCAGAGCAGCGAGGCCGCATCACGCCTGGCCTACGAGATACGCAAGGCACAGCCTCAGCGTCTTCTCATAAGCTACCGCTGGGAGGCCCTCACCAGAGGATACGCCGTGGACGGAATGGACTGTTCGCAGATCTGGGACTACGTCTGCAACGACTATCTCATGACCTCGAATCCGGTAGATTCATACCCCGGACTGCGTCAGAACCAGGCTGCCACAGGCTCCTGGAACTGCGCCGACGGATCAGGCTCCAAAGACCGCTGCATACCGTCAAACCAGAAATGGAGCAGCCGCTTCTCGCTGACAGGAATGCGCGAGGAAGGCTACGGGGCGATGATGATCTACAACTTCACCTGCAACCCGTCGAATGCAATGACAAACGCGGTCATCAGGGACATGGGCGCCACGGCCAGGGATTTCTGGAACGCGGAGCTTGAATACGACAACAGTTGGTATCCTAAGGATTTCTGACCACAAAACGACATCAAAGGCCGGGGCTGTCTTCGGATATGCCCCGGCCTTTGACAATAAAGAGACCTCAACGACATGTACAATCACGACAACAGAATAGTGGTAACGCTCGATGCCGGCGGCACCAACCTCGTCTTCGGAGCCATGCGCGGATGCGGGTTCATAATGGATCCGGTTACCATCCCTTCGCGCGCCGACGACCTCGACCTCTGCATGCAGTCGATAGTCAACGGGTTCAAGACCGTCATCGACCTCCTTCCGGAGCCTCCGGCGGCAATATCGTTCGCCTTCCCCGGCCCGGCAGACTATAAGAACGGCATCGTGGGAGGCTTTCTCCCCAACTTCCCCTCTTTCCGCAACGGCGTAGCCCTCGGCCCTTTCCTCGAAGAGAAGTTCGGACTGCCCGTGTTCATCAACAACGACGGCGACCTCTTCGCCTTCGGCGAGGCAATGGCCGGAGCGTTGCCTGAGATAAACCGTCGCGTGGCCGAGGCCGGCGGCAAACGCTCGTATTCCAACATGCTCGGCTACACGTTCGGCACAGGGTTCGGAATAGGCGAGGTGATCGGCGGAAAGCTCAACCTCGGCAACAACTGCTGCGTGGAGACGTTCTGCCTCCCCGCGCCCGACGACCACGGAGCGATGATAGAGGACTTCGTGGCCATCCGCGCCATCACACGCGAATACCGGCGTCTCGCGGCGGATGCCCCCGCCGACATCACGCCCAAGGACATATGTGCCATAGCCGACGGCACCATGCCTGGCGACAGAGAAGCCGCCATGGAAAGCTTCCGCCTGTTCGGGGCGGCGGCAGGCGACGCCATGGCTACAGCCGTAACGCTCACGGACTCGATCATCGTGGTCGGCGGCGGACTGACAGGCGCGGCAAGGCATTTCATGCCCGCGCTGCTCGAATCGCTGCGCTCCTCCGTCAGGACAATCAACGGCGAACAGGTGGGACGCGTCCAGATGTCGGTCTTCAATCTCGACGACGACGAGGAGTTTGCACGCTTCGTCAAAGGCGAGGCGCGTGAAATCGAAGTCTACGGCACGGACAAAAAGGTTACATACGACCCGATGAAACGCACCGGGATAACCGTCTCCAAACTCGGTGCCTCCAAGGCCATCTCCATCGGCGCATACACCTACGCGCTGGCCCGGATAGACAGCGACGACTGACTTCATACGGCCAATGGCCGCCCCGCAAGGCCCATATACCCGATTTAAGGATTATTGTAATATCGTCGCGTGCGATTTAACAATAATTCTTAAATCCTTGCTTAAGATTAGCCCTGAGTCTTCCGTTAGGAAATAGGCAGGGCCGCGGCCAGACTCCGGTCCGGCCTGCCGCTGCGCAGGCTGCCGCCTGCATCCCCCTCAATAATGGACTTTTTCAAACAACGACCCTTGTAGATGAAAGGAAACCTGCTTAATATGATCCCTGTGGCTGCCATGGCAATCATCGCAGTCCCGTTAGCCGTAGCGTCTGCCGGCACCACTGACAAGACCGACTGCCTGGCATCGGCCGTAGACCCGATGATCGGCACCGACTTCACGGGCAACACGTATCCGGGTGCGCAGGCTCCTTTCGGCATGGTCCAGCTCAGTCCCGACAACGGACTGCCCGGCTGGGACAGGATAGCCGGGTATTTCCATCCCGACTCCACCATCGCAGGTTTCTCGCACACCCACCTAAGCGGCACCGGTGCAGGCGACCTCTACGACATATCGTTCCTTCCCGTCACCCTTCCGGCGAAAACCGCCGATGAACCGCTCGGCACTCACTCCAAGTTCTCCCACGCCACCGAAACGGCACGCGCCGGATATTACAAGGTGTTTCTCGACGACTACGGAATCGGCGTCGAGCTGACAGCCACTACGCGCGTCGGGCTTCAACGCTATACGTTTCCCGAGTCCGACTCGCCTGCCGTGATTCTCAACCTCGCGAAAGCGATGAACTGGGACGCTACCACCGACAGCCGCATTCAGGTAATAGACTCCGTGACCATAGCCGGATACCGGTTCTCCGACGGATGGGCGCGCGGCCAGAAAGTATGGTTCGCGAGCCGTTTCTCTCGTCCTTTCTCCGAAATCATCACCGACACCGTGGCAATCATGAAAGACGGCCGACGGCTCGGCACCGGCGAGACCGCCACATTCCTTTTCCCCCCGACCCACGACGGACAGCAGATCACCGTGGCCACCGCCCTGTCTCCGACAAGCGAGAAGGCGGCCTTGGCCAACCTTGACGCGGAATCGCCGACACCGGACTTCGACCGCGCCGAGGCCGCTACCCGAAAAGCATGGAACGACGAGCTCGGACGCATACGCTTCCATACAGACGACCCGCGCCTGCGCCGGACTTTCTACACCGCCCTCTACCATTCGCTCATCGCGCCCACCGTATATTGCGACGCCGACGGCTCCTATCCCGGCCCGGACGGAAAAATCCACAAGGCAGACGGATGGACCAACTATTCCACCTTCTCTACCTGGGACACATACCGCGCCGCACATCCCCTCTATACAGTCATCGACCCTGAAAGGGCCGGGGACATGGCGCGTTCGCTGCTTGAATTCGGGCTGCAGAACGGGCGCATGCCCGTCTGGAACATGTGGGCCTCGGAGACAGACATGATGATAGGCTATCATTCCGTCCCCATCGTCGTGGACGCGATCCTCAAAGGGATAGGCGGCATCGACGAGGAGAAAGCCCTCGACATAATGGTCAAGACCGCCCGCAACCGCCCGTACCGCCAGCTCGGAGACTTCATCGACCTCGGATACGTCCCCGTCAAAGAGGGGGACAACTGGTCCATGTCCAAGACCCTTGAATACGCGTTCGACGACCATTCCATAGCCCTCCTCGCCAAACGCCTCGGCAAGGACGACATATACCGGGAATTCATCGGCAGATCCAAGAACTACCGCAACACATACAACCCCGCGACTGGGTTCTTCCAGCCACGCAACGCCGACGGCTCGTTCATGGAGCCGTTCAATCCCGACGCATACACCGAAGACATATGCGAAAGCAACGCATGGCAGTACCTTTTCTCCGTCCAGCACGACATTGACGGCATGACCCGACTCTTCGGCGGAAAAAAGGCTCTGGAGGCAAAGCTCGACAGCATGGTCTCACACAAGACCGACCCTTCGGTGGAACTTCCGATATTCTCAACCGGCATGATCGGGCAGTACGCCCACGGCAACGAGCCGTCGCACCACAACCCGTATCTCTACAACCGCACTGACTCCCCGTGGAAAGGCGCCGACTGGCTCCGCAGGATAATGACAGAGCTGTACACCGACACGCCCTCCGGGCTTCCCGGCAACGAGGACATGGGGCAGATGTCGGCCTGGTATGTCCTCTCCGCAATGGGGTTCTATCCCGCAGATCCCGTGGGCGGCGTCTACGAACTCGGAACGCCCATGGCCGCAATGACGGAAATATCCCTTCCCGGAGGAAAGACCTTCACCATAAAGGCAAACGGCCTTTCCGAGGCAAACAGATACATCAGGAGCGCACGCCTCAACGGAAAAAGGCTCAGCGAGCCGCGCATATCGCACGCCCAAATAATGGCCGGAAGCGTTCTTGAACTCGAAATGACCGACAAACCCGTCAACCCCTGGAAATCAAAATAAGATGAACACGAAAACCGCATATATCGCGGCGGCAGCCGCAATCGCATGTGCCGGAATGACAGCCGCCGCAGTCGCCGGCGGCAAATCCGGACAGGCCGGCGGCAAAGGCCGCGACTACGCATCCCTCGTCAACCCGTTCATAGGCACCGGCGGCCACGGCCACACTTTTCCCGGAGCCGTGGTGCCTCACGGCATGATCCAGCCCTCGCCCGACACCCGCATCGACGGATGGGACGCATGTTCGGGCTACTACATCGCCGACACGCTCATCAACGGCTTTTCCCACACCCACGTGAGCGGGACCGGATGCGCCGACTACGGCGACGTGCTGATGATGCCCACCGTAGGCAACCAAGCCGTCGAAGGACAGGTGGACACGCTCCAGAACCTGCCCTACGCCTCATCCTTCTCCCACAAGACCGAAGTCGCAGAGCCGGGATACTACGCCGTTACGCTCGACCGTTACGGAGTCCGCGCCGAGATGACCGCCACCGACCGCGTGGCGTTGCACCGGTTCACGTTCCCGCAGACGGTCAAGGGAGACGCAGGCATGATCATCGACATGGACTATTCCATCCAGCATCAGGACAACCTCGTGATGGAAATAGAGGCCGTAAGCGACACCGAGATACGCGGCTACAAGATGACGAAATACTGGGCGTTCGACCAAGGCATATATTTCTACGCCAAGTTCTCCGAACCGTTCACCGTGGAATACGTCAACGACACCCTCACCTCTTCCAAAGGGAAGCCTTACGCGATATGCAAGGCCAAGCTGAGATTCCCCGGCATAAAGCCCGGCGGACAGCTCCTTGCCAAAGTCGGCATATCGGCGGTGGACCATGACGGCGCACGCGCCAACGTGGCCTCGGAGATGCCCGGATTCGATTTCGACGGCACCCGCACCGCGGCAAGGGAGAAGTGGAACCGGTGGCTTTCCAGAATCGACGTCCCGGCTACCGCCGACGCCGACGACCTCACCAAGTTCTACACCGCGCTCTACCATACGGCAATCGCCCCCAACCTCTTCACGGATGCCGACGGACGTTACCTCGGCATGGACCGCAGGCCGAAACAAGGTTCGGCTGAAAAGCCCGTCTACACGATTTTCTCGACATGGGACACGTTCCGCGCCCTGCACCCGATGCTCACCATCATAGCCCCTGAGCTCAACGACGCTTTCCTGAACTCCCTGCTCCTCAAGGCCCGCGAAGGCGGCATCCTGCCTATGTGGGAACTCGCCTCCAACTATACAGGAACGATGATCGGCTACCACACCGCCGCGATGCTGGCCGATGCGGTGGCCAAAGGCCAGAACACATTCTCGCCCGAAGAGGCCCTGAAGGCATCGGTGCGCGCCGCTGAATACGACCCTGAGGGCATCGTGGCCCCGGAGGCCGTTGTGGCCTGCCTGATGCCTCAGGCGAAATACTACAAGAACCTGCAAGGCTGGATTCCCTCCGACAAAGACCACGAATCCGTGGCCAAGGCACTCGAATACGCCTACGACGACTGGGCCATCTCACAGCTCGCCGAAGCCGTCGGCGACAAGGCCACAGCCGAGAAATACGCCCGCCTCGGCAAAGCCTACAGGCATTATTTCGACCCTGAGACGCGGTTCATGCGCGGCAAGATGAGCGACGGCTCATGGCGCGTGCCGTTCAGCCCCAACTCATCCAACCACCGCAACGACGATTACTGCGAAGGGACGGCATGGCAATGGACATGGTTCGTCCCCCACGACGTAGAGGGACTCAAAGAGCTCATGGGCGGCGAAGAGGCATTCGCCGGGAAGCTCGACTCGCTCTTCTCCGCATCGTCGGAACTCACCGGCGAGCTCGTCTCCGCCGACATAACCGGACTCATCGGCCAGTACGCCCACGGCAACGAGCCTTCCCACCATGTGGCGCATCTCTACAACTACGCCAACCAGCCCTGGAAGACCCAGCGGCTGATAGGCCAGATATTCCAGGAGCAATACCGCAACGACCCCGACGGGCTTTCTGGCAACGAGGACTGCGGACAGATGTCGGCCTGGCTGATAATGAACGCCATGGGAATATACCAGGTAGCACCCGGTAAGCCCCTCTACAGCATCGGACGCCCGCTGTTCGAGGAGATGACAGTAAACCTCCCAGGAGGCAAAAGCCTGCGGATAGTTGCCGACAACTTCTCCAAGGAAAACACCTACGTGGAATCGCTCACGCTCAACGGAAACCCGATCGACACGCCATTCATCACCCACGACCAGTTCACCGGCGGCGGCGAACTACGCTTCAGGATGAGTCCGGTGCCGACAGCATGGGGCACCCGAAAAGACTCCGGGAAATCACCGGCCGACCTTGTGAACCCGCTCGTGGGCACGCAGTCGTCGTTCGAGCTTTCCACCGGAAACACGTATCCGGCCATCGCCTTGCCATGGGGCATGAACTTCTGGACCCCGCAGACTGGCGAGAACGGTTCCGGATGGCAATACGTCTACACCGACAACAAAATACGGGGCATCAAGCAGACCCACCAGCCTTCCCCTTGGATCAACGACTACGGCGCATTCTCCCTGATGCCCGAGACCGGCAGGCTCGTGCTCGACAACAAGGAGCGCGGCTCGTGGTTCAGCCACAAGGCAGAGGACGCACGCCCTTATTACTACAAGGTCTATCTCGCCGACTACGACGTTACCGCCGAAGTGGCCCCTACCGAAAGGGCCGCGATGATGCAGTTCACCTATCCCGCCACTGACGACGCCTTCATGGTAATCGACGCCTTCGACGGCAAAGGCTCGGTCAAGGCAGAGCCTGAGAAGAGACGCATAGTCGGAAAGGCAACCAACAACCACGGGGGCGTGGCCGACAATTTCGCCAACTACTTCGTCATCGAGTTCGACAGGCCGTTCACCCTCGTCCAGAGCCAGGACTCGATAGCCGGAATCCGCTTCGAGCCGACAAGGCGCGGCGACAAGGTAACCGCCCGCGTGGCCTCCTCGTTCATCTCGCCCGAACAGGCCGAACAGAACCTTAAGGAACTCGGCTCCATGACTTTCGCCGAAGTGAAGGAGGAAGGGAAACGCCGATGGGACGACGTGCTCGGACGCATAGAGGTGGAAGGCGGCGACCTCGACCAGGACCGCACATTCTACAGCAACCTCTACCGTTCGCTCCTCTTCCCGCGCAAGTTCCACGAAATCGACAAAGACGGCAACACAGTGCATTATTCCCCCTACAACGGCCAGACGCTTCCGGGCCACCTATACACCGACACAGGTATTTGGGACACGTTCCGCGCCCTGTTCCCCCTGCTAAACCTCGTCTATCCGTCTGTCAACGCCGAGATACAGGAAGGCATGCTCAACGCATACCGCGAAAGCGGGTTCTTCCCCGAATGGGCCTCGCCGGGACACCGCGACTGCATGGTGGGCAACAACTCCGCTTCCATCCTCGCCGACGCATACCTCAACGGCCCGAAAGTGGCCGACACTGAGACGCTTTGGAAAGGGCTGGTCAACGGCACGGAGAACGTACACCCGGAGGTGAAAAGCACCGGACGCATAGGCCATCAATACTACAACAGGCTCGGATACGTGCCATACGACGTGGGCATCAACGAGAATGCCGCGCGCACCCTCGAATACGCCTACGACGACTGGGCCATCTACCAGCTCGCCAAAGCCCTCGGACGCCCAAAGGCCGAGCAGGAGAAATACGCCGCCCGCGCCCTCAACTACATGAAGCTGTTCGACAAAGAGACGAACCTGATGCGCGGACGCAACGAGGACGGCTCTTTCCAGTCGCCCTTCTCCCCGCTCAAATGGGGCGACGCCTTCACCGAAGGCAACGCCTGGCACTACACATGGAGCGTCTTCCACGACCCTCAGGGACTCATCGACCTGATGGGCGGCAAAAAGGGGTTCACGGCCATGATGGACTCCGTCTTCTCCGTGCCGCCGCATTTCGACGACAGCTATTACGGCTTCCCGATCCACGAGATACGCGAGATGCAGGTGATGGACATGGGCAACTACGCCCACGGCAACCAGCCAGTGCAGCACATGATCTACCTTTACGACTGGGCCGGAGAGCCTTGGAAGGCGCAGTACTGGACTCGTGAGGTGATGGACAAGCTCTACACCCCACGTCCGGACGGCTACTGCGGCGACGAAGACAACGGGCAGACCTCAGCCTGGTACGTCTTCTCTTCGCTCGGATTCTACCCAGTGGCCCCCGGCACCGGAGAATACGCCCTCGGTTCGCCGCTCTTCAAGAAAGCCAGGATACATCTCGAAAACGGCAAGACTGTGGAAATCGACGCACCGGGAAACAGCCGCGAGAACCGTTACATATCGACGCTTACGGTAGACGGCAAGGAGTATGACAAGAACTTCCTCACGATCGGCCAGCTGCTCTCGGGCTCGAAAATCGGCGCGAAGATGTCGGCCGTGCCCAACAAGGCGCGCGGCACGTCGGACTCCGCCGCCCCGTATTCCTTCTCCGACGAGCTGCGCCAGACAAAGGCCGGACTCAGGATTCTTGAAAAAGCCAAAAAGAGATGAACGCAGGAGCGACAAAGAAGACCTCACCGATAGCCTGGGTGCCGACGGCCTATTTCGCCATGGGCCTGCCGTTCGTGGTGGTCAACATGGTGGCCGTACTGATGTTTGAAGGAATGGGCGTTGACAACGCATCCATTGCCTTCTGGACCTCGCTCATCCTCCTGCCGTGGACGCTCAAGCCTCTGTGGAGCCCGTTCCTGGAGCTTTTCAAGACCAAGAAATTCTACGTCGTAACCACGCAGATCCTGACCGGGACGGCCTTCGGCCTGACCGCGCTGTCCCTGACGATGCCGAATTTCTTCGCCCCCGCGATACTGTTCCTGGCGGTAGCGGCCTTGTCTGGCGCGACCCACGACATAGCCTGCGACGGCGTCTACATGTCGGAACTCACCCCGGCCCAACAGGCGAAATACATCGGATGGCAGGGGGCTTTCTACAACATCGCCAAAATCGCGGCCACGGGCGGCCTCGTCTATCTGGCAGGATGGCTGATAGACCGCAACTTGGCCTCTGGCGACGGAAGCTTCGCGGCCAACCGCTCGGCATGGACCGCCATAATGGCCATGCTCGCCGCCACAATGACCGTCCTCGGAATATACCACATCTTCATCCTCCCTTCGTCGGAGAAAAAGGGGAATGCCGCCCCGGCGCAAAAGCGCAGGGCCTCCGACGTGTTGCGCGAGCTGTGGAGCGTGCTGCGCGAATTCTTCACCAAGAGGCACATCTGGGTCTACATACTCTTCATAATCCTCTACCGCTTCGGCGAAGGATTCGTGGTGAAGATAGTGCCGCTTTTCCTCAAGGCCGGCCGTGAGGCTGGCGGCCTCGGACTCGACACGCAGCAGATCGGGCTTTACTACGGCTCCTTCGGCGCGGCGGCGTTCGTGCTCGGCTCACTGCTGGCGGGCTACTACATCTCTGCACGCGGACTCAAAAAGACCCTTTTCCCGCTCGTCTGCATCTTCAACATCCCGTTTGCCGTCTATGTCTTCCTGGCGTGGCTCCAGCCTACGGCAGGATGGATGATAGCCGGAGGGATAGTGCTGGAATATTTCGGCTACGGCTTCGGGTTCGTCGGCCTCACCCTCTTCATGATGCAGCAGGTGGCTCCGGGAAAGCACCAGATGGCCCACTACGCCTTCGCTTCCGGCATCATGAACCTCGGGGTGATGATTCCCGGCATGCTGAGCGGATGGCTGAGCGAAAAGCTCGGATACACCGACTTCTTCATATTCGTCATGGCCGCCACCGTACCGGCCTTCATAATGGCCTGGAAAGTGCCCTTCGTCCACGACGACAAGAAGAAGATTCCCGAAGCTGAGGCTGCAGCCCTGACCGACACGGAGGGCAACCCCTGAGCAAAACTGAAATTCAACACAATCTTTTTAAAGACACCTACACATGAAACCTTTCCCTTGGGAACCCCGCCCGGAATCATGCCACGACGTGGTCTGGCGATATTCAAAAAATCCAGTGATCGGACGTTACGACACGGCCGTCTCAAACTCCATATTCAATTCCGCAGTGGTCCCCTTCGGCGACGGATACGCCGGAGTGTTCCGTTGCGACAACAAGGCCGTCCAGATGAACATATACGCCGGCTTCTCCTCCGACGGCATAAACTGGAAAATCTCGGACACGCCCATCGAGTTCGAGCCGGGCAACACTCCGATGATACGCTCCGACTACAAGTACGATCCCCGCGTCACCTGGATTGAAGACCGCTGGTGGATCACATGGTGCAACGGGTGCGACGGCCCCACGATCGGCATCGGCTACACGTTCGACTTCAAGCGTTTCTACCAATGCGAGAACGCCTTCCTCCCCTTCAACCGCAACGGCGTGCTCTTCCCGCAGAAGATAGGCGGACGCTACGCCATGATGTCGCGCCCATCCGACAACGGCCACACCCCCTTCGGCGACATATTCATCTCCTACTCTCCCGACATGAAATACTGGGGCGAACACCGCTGCCTCATGAAGGTGGCCCCCTTCGAGGACAGCGCATGGCAATGCACCAAGGTCGGCGCAGGCTCCGTGCCGTTCCTCACCGACGAGGGCTGGCTGATGTTCTACCACGGCGTGATCAACACATGCCGCGGCTACCGCTACTCCATGGGAGCCGCCCTGCTCGACAAGGAGAACCCCGAACGCGTGCTTTACCGCTCAAAGCCTTACCTGCTCGCCCCGGCCGCGCCTTACGAGCTCATGGGCGACGTTCCAGACGTGGTGTTCCCCTGCGCATCCATACAGGACGGCGACCGCGTGGCCATATACTACGGCGCAGCCGACACCTGCGTCGGCCTCGCATTCGGCCACATCTCCGAGATCATAAACCATCTGAAAGAAAACCATCTCTGACCATAACGACAATGCGCAACCTCCTGCGATCCTTGGCCGCTGCCGTAATACCGGCCTCGTCAATCCTGCAACTTGCCGCCGCCACGCTGCCCGGCGGCAAAGAGCCTGCGGACTACGTGAACCCTTTCATAGGCACCACCAATTTCGGGACCACCAACCCCGGTGCCGTCACGCCCAACGGCCTGATGTCTGTCGCCCCTTTCAACGTGATGGGGTCGGAACTGAACCGGTATGACAAGGATTCGCGATGGTGGTCAACGCCATACGACAACACCAATTCCTTCCTCACGGGCTTCTCCCACGTCAACCTTTCCGGCGTGGGATGCCCGGAGATGGGAAGCCTTCTCCTGATGCCCACATCGGGAAAGCTCAACGTGGACTACCACGGCTACGGAACCGCATACAGCGACGAAAAGGCCTCTCCGGGGCATTATGCCGTCCGGCTCGACAAATACGGCATCCAGGCCGAGGCCACGGCGACAAAACGCGTCGGGGTGAGCCGATTCACATTCCCCGCAGGCGAGGCAAACGTGCTCCTGAACCTCGGCGAGGGGCTGACCAACGAGTCCGGCGCGACCGTGAGGCGCGTGTCGGAGACAGAGTTTGAAGGCTACAAGCTGCTCGGGACGTTCTGCTACAATCCGCAGGCCGTCTTCCCCATATATTTCGTCATGCGCGTCAACAAGACCCCGGAGAAATCAGGCTTCTGGAAGATGCAGAGGCCGATGAAGGGGGTGGAGGCCGAATGGGACCACGACAACGGCAGATACAAACTGTACACCAACTACGGACGCCCCATCTCCGGCGACGACATAGGCGTATGGATGAGCTGGGACGACGCGCCTGAAGGCTTCCAGGTGGAGGTGGAGATAGGCGTGTCGTTCACCTCAGTCGAGAACGCGCGCCTCAACCTCGAGGCCGAAACCGACGGGAAGGATTTCGCCTCGATATGCGCCGACGCACGCCGCGAGTGGAACGACGACCTCAGCCGCATCATTGTCGAAGGCGGCTCGGAGAAACAGAAAGAGGTGTTCTACACGGCTCTTTACCACACGCTCATACATCCCAACGTCCTCAACGACGTGAACGGCGACTATCCGCTGATGGAAAGCGACGCCATCGGCAACATCAGCAAAACGGCCGCCGGCAACGACCGCTACACGGTATTCTCCCTATGGGACACGTACCGCAACCTGCACCAGCTGCTGACCCTCGTCTACCCCGACCGGCAGGAGGCGATGGTAAACTCGATGCTCGACATCTACCGCGAACACGGATGGCTTCCGAAGTGGGAGCTTTTCGGACGCGAGACACTGACCATGGAGGGCGACCCTTCGATTCCCGTAATCGTGGACACATGGAGCAAGGGTCTCCGCAACTTCGACATAAACCTTGCCTACGAGGCCATGAAGAAGGGTGCCGACACACCGGGGGCACAGAACCTGATGCGTCCCGACAACGACGACTACATGCGTCTCGGCTACGTGCCTTTGCGCGAGGAATTCGACAATTCGGTCTCGCACGCACTGGAATACTACATCGCCGACCATGCCCTCTCGATGCTCGCCGACTCGCTCGGGCATAAGCAGGACGCACACCGCTATGCGGAACGTGCCAAGGGCTACAAACATTATTACTCAAAGGAATACGGCACGCTCCGTCCCATTCTTCCCGACGGGAGATTCCTGACACCATTCGACCCCAAACAGGGCGAGAACTTCGAGCCGTCGCCCGGCTTCCACGAAGGCAACGCCTGGAACTACACATTCTACGTGCCACACGACATCAAAGGGCTGACCAAGCTGATGGGCGGCAAGAAGAAGTTCCTCGCCAACCTCCAGAGCGTCTTCGACAGTGGAAACTACGACCCGGCCAACGAACCCGACATAGCATATCCCTACATATTCACACAGTTCCCCGGCGAAGAATGGAGAACCCAGGAACTCGTAGCCCGGCTTCTCGACAAGCACTTCACCGACAAGCCCGACGGAATCCCCGGCAACGACGACACCGGCACCATGTCGGCATGGGCCGTATTCTCCATGATGGGGCTCTACCCCGACATACCCGGCAACCCGACATACACGCTCACCGCGCCTGTCTTCGACAAGGTTACGGTCAAGCTCGACCCGCGCTATTATCCGCAGGACGAGCTGGTGATAGAAACGGAAGCCGCCGGAGCATCGGCGGCTACAGGGGCACAGGCATCATCCGGAAATGAAAAGCCCGGGACACGCCGCATCGGAAGCATCACCCTCGGCGGCAAGCCGGTCGGCCACCGCATCCCGCACTCCGACCTCACCTCACGCGGCCCCCTCCGCTTCCGCCTGAAATAACCCCTCTCGGCAAGAGAAGCACTTTTATGCATTATCTTCTGTAAATCTGTGTGTTATGACTAAACGGGGGGGTAATTGCCCCCTGTCGTCGCACGTTGCGTCGGCCGTTTTTATCGATTATTAAACTTTAAAATTTGGCGTATTGGCGTAATTGTTATACCTTTGCACCCACAAAAGCGCATCTCTTGCCGAGAGTCGCGCCTCATAAACAAACATTCATTGGCTGCAACAATGAAACAGGCTTGCTGAAAGACAATTGTGCGGCCACTTCAGATGCAATGGTGCTTTCCTCAGACAAGCACAGATGTCATTATTTCACCCTTGGTTCCGGACATTCCCGGACTCAGGGGAATCAGAGAATTGCCTGAAAAAATGCAGTTCCTTTTTCACCCCACTTCATCCCATGTCCGAAAGGCGCACGCTAATCTCCGAACTACAACAGTCCATCCTACGGAAAGAGGCCCAAGGCAAAAGCCAGACAGCGAGAAAAATGTCGTTCTGCCTTAAGAAGGTGCAGACGTATCTCGACGGCGGCGACATTCCGCTGGATGAGATAAGCGCGGAATGGGTAGAGGGTTTCATGGAATGGATGAAGAAGTCGTTGCGCGACAACACTGCCGCCACGTATATGCGCCTCATCCACAACATAATCAGGACAGCATCGAAAGAGGGGGCAGACGTCGACCCCAAAGCCTTCGGCACGGTTGACATGGGAAACGCGCCCTCTGCAAGGAACTGCCCGTCGGCCGAGGACATACTGAGTCTCCGCAATGCCGATTTCCACGGATATCCAGCCCTGCAGCACGCCACAGACCTGTATATGCTGGCGTTCTATCTTGGCGGCCTTGAATACGCCGACATTGCCAACATTCGTTTTGCCGACATCGACGGCGACAGCATAACCGCAGGCGGCCGGACGATTCCGCTTACCCCCCTCGCCCAGACGCTGCTGTCGGCACTGGCGCAGCCTGAAGGGGATTTCGTACTCCACAACGGACAAGCGGCCCTTTCAGAAGATGAAACGGCCGAGAGGCAGAAACGGTTCGACGACATACTTTCGGCTGCGGCATCGAAAGCCGGAATACTGAAAAGGATACGCTTCGGGGAATGCGGGATGGCATGGAAGGCCATCGCATCGGGACTGGCCATAACCGACGGCGCGATAGACCGCATACAGTCGGGACTGGACGGATGCACCGATGCGGAATGCGCCGAGGCCCTGACGAAAGTGGCAGCGAAAGTGAATCCTGACAGGCCTCAATGGTATGCCGTCCGATGCACCGGGTCCACTCCGGAATCCCTGTTGGCTGAAATCACGTCCCGCTTCCCGGCAGACACCGTGAAGACATTCTATCCGGAAATCGAATCATACAAGGCCACCGAGAAAGGAGCCAAGAAGGTGAGGATGCAGCTCCTCAGGAACATCGTGTTTTTCCTTGCCCCGTCGGGAGCCGCCAAGAAGATGAAGACCGACCTGCGCGACATCGCGTATGTCTACGACTACAAGTGCGGCAACAGCCGGATTCTCGCCACAATCCCCTCGAAGGACATGAAGACATTCATGTATTTCAACGAGATAGCCCCCGACAAGATAGCGTATTTCTTTCCTGAAGAAGATGCAAGCCCGGAGCTTGAACATAAATCGGAGGTCATGATCATCGACGGGAAATGGAAAGGCGGCACCGGAAAGGTGGTCGGCCCGTGCAAGGACGACGTGTTGAAGACTGTCGTCGCCGTCGAACTTCCCAACCTCGGTATCACCGTCTCGGCTCCCGTGCCCAATATATTCCTCAAGAGGCTCAGCCGTCAGAAACCGGCCCGCACTTCCAGCCGGACAAAATGACATCCCTGGCTCAACTTTTCCTAAACGATTCAAAAATCCATAAACCATGACCAACTGGCTGTTCATCGACCTGTCCGTGTTTCTCTGCGTGGTAGCCATCACAGGCATCATAATACCGCAGATTCTGCTGATCGCGTTCCGCAAACAACTGTTCGACACGCCCGACCCGCGCAAGATACACAAGGCGGAGATACCGCGTCTCGGCGGCATAGCGTTTTTCCCGGCAATACTTTTCGCTCTCTTCCTCGTCTTCGGCGGCGGCATGCTGTCGGAGGAAAGCTCCATTATGTCGTATATATACAACAACATACGCTCCGTAAGCTTCATGATGTGCGGAACAATAGTGATGTGGCTCGTCGGTATGGCCGACGACCTGGTCGGCGTCCGCTACCGCGCCAAGTTCATAATGCAGGCCCTCGCTGCCGCGCTTCTTATACTGGGCGGCATAGAGCTCACCGACCTTCACGGCTTCCTCGGAATCGGAGAGCTGCCCACGGCGGTGTCGGTGATTCTCACGGCTCTCATATCCGTGTTCATAATCAACGCGCTCAACCTCATAGACGGCATCGACGGACTGGCATCGGGGCTCAGCGGCGTGGCCTGCGCATTCTACACATACATGTTCTTCCACGCCGGCCTGTACCTGTTCTCTGCCATTGCGGTGGCCACGCTCGGAGTGCTTGTGCCGTTTTTCGTCTACAACGTCTTCGGCAACGCCGAGAAACAGCGCAAAATCTTCATGGGCGACACCGGCGCGCTCACTATCGGGCTTCTGCTCAGCGCGATGAGCCTGCGCATATGCCAGCTCGACACGTTGCCCGAGGGCTGCAACCCGGCGGTGGTGGCGTTCGCCCCGCTGCTCATCCCGTGCTTCGACGTGGTGCGGGTATACCTGCACCGCATACGCATCGGACACAACCCATTCCTCCCCGACAAAAACCACATACACCATAAGTTCCTTGCGCTCGGGATGAGCCAAAGGTCGGCAATGATGGTGATAATCGCCGCTTCCACCGCGCTGGTACTGGCGAACTACTGGCTCTCGGCATACATCAACATCACGCTGCTCCTGGCGTGCGACATAGCGGTGTGGCTTGCAGCCAATATGGCAATCAACCGCGCGAAGCGTGCCCGCGAACGCAAGCTCGCAATCAAGATTTCAGAATAACAATTTCTTACCCCTATGATATCTTTCAAGAACATCACAAAAATCTATTTCCTGATACTGATAATCGGACTCGCTTCTTGCAGCAGCTCCAAGAAAGAGATTCTGTATATGCAGAATGCCCGCTACGGACAGCCTGAAATCATAGAGAACCTCAACGAAATACGCGTGCAGCCGCAGGACAAGGTGTCTATCGTGGTCTCCTGCAAAGAACCTGAGCTCGCATCGCTCTTCAACCTCGTATCGGCACAGCGCACAATCGGCTCGAAAGGAGGCTCCGGCAGCAGCGGCGCCAGCGGCATATCGGCATACACCGTGGACAACTACGGCGACATAAACTTCCCCGTACTGGGACGCATAAAGATAGCAGGGCTGACCCGCCAGGAAATCAGCGACAAGATAGCCGACATGCTCATCAAGGGCGACTGGGTGAGCGACCCTGTGGTGACGGTGGAATTCGCCAACCTGCACTTCACCGCACTCGGCGAAGTCGGCTCTCCCGGCACCCACTCCATCGACAATGACCGCATCACGCTCCTCGAGGCCATATCTATGGCCGGCGACCTCACAATCTACGGCAACAGAAACATCACCGTGATCCGCGAGGAGGACGGCAAACGCACCAAATACCTCGTAGACCTCAAAGACGACAACCTGTTCAATTCCCCCGTCTTCTACATCAAACAGAACGACGTAATATACGTCGAACCCAATGGCGTAAAGGCCGGCCAGGCTTCTGTCAACGAGAATCCGCTCAAATCAGTCAGCATGTGGATGTCCATCGCCACTTTCCTGATGTCCGTCGGACTGATTATCTTCAAATAAAAACGCATAACCCTCGACCTTACACCAAGCAATGGAAATCATATCTGACTCCCCTCAGCAGAAGACAAGCGTCCGCCCTGCGGCCCGGACACAGGAATCCAACGGCATGAACCTGAAGAGCATCGTAGCCGTGGTGCTCTCGAAATGGTACTGGTTCCTGCTCTCGCTGGCAATCACCATATCGGCTGCGGCATTCTACCTGATGTCAACCCCGCCTGTCTATACCCGCACGGCCGCCCTGCTCATCAAGGACGACGGCAAGAACGGGACGGCAAGCACGTCGGTCGACATGTCAGACCTCGGGTTCATCAACAGCTCCACCAACCTCGACAATGAAATCCACACGCTGAAATCGCCCACGCTGATGCGCATCGTAGTGGAACGCCTGCGCCTCAACGACATATACACAGTCAGGGAGGGCTTCCGCGACGTCAACCTCTACCACCGCACGCCGGTTACGTTCATCAGCCTGGACTCGGTGGAGACTCCGGCAATAGCCTTCAACTTCAAGACCGACGAAAAAGGCAAAGTCGAAATCGAAAACATCAGAATAAGCGGCGAAGGCAACTATACCGACCTGAATGCCAGCATAGGCGACACAGTGAAAATAGGCAGGCACCGCTTCGCGCTCGCGAAGCCCAAATGGGACGCATCGGAATACACAGGCAAGTCGCTCAACTACGCGCATCTACCGGTGAAGGAGACATCCAAGGCACTTGCGGCTCAAGTGATCGCCGCCCTCGGCTCAGACAAGTCCTCTATCATCAACCTTACCATCTCCCGCCCATCGATCGAGGAGGCCGACGACATCCTCCGCACCCTCATACAGGTCTACAACGAACGATGGATACAGGACAAGAACCAGATAGCCGTATCCACTTCGCGCTTCATCGACGAACGCCTTGGAGTGATCGAGCGTGAGCTCGGCAACGTGGACTCGGACATATCCTCCTACAAATCGGCCCACCTCCTGCCCGACGTAGAGGCCGCCTCGAGCATGTACATGTCGCAGTCGTCAGAAGCCCAGCGCGCAATCTCCGACCTCAACAACCAGATTTCAGTGGCCGAGATGCTCCGCCGCGAACTTATGGGCGATTCCTACGACCAGCCTCTGCCCACCAACACAAGCATCGTCAACGCCGACATACAGTCGGCCATCGGGCAGTACAACTCAATCGTGATCGAGCGCAACCGCCTGCTCGAGACCACAAGCGACAAGAACCCCGTGGTGCGCGACCGCACACAGGCCCTCGGCACGCTCCGCAACAACATCATCTCCTCCATCAACTCATACATCGCCACGCTCCGCGCGCAGATGGGCAACGCACAGCGCATGGCCTCCGTGGCCACAAGCCGTATCGCGGCCAACCCCAACCAGGCGAAATACCTCCTCAGCGTGGAACGCCAGCAGAAGGTGAAGGAGTCGCTCTACCTCTTCCTTCTCCAGAAGCGCGAGGAGAACGAGCTCACTCAGGCTTTCACGGCCTACAACACGAGCATGCTCGAGGAGCCTGACGGTAGCACCGCGCCGACCTCACCCCAGAAAGGCATGATATTCCTCATCGCCGCCATAATCGGCATCATGGTTCCACTCGTGGTCATCGTCATCCGCGAAATGCTCGACACAAAGATACGTGGCAAGAAAGACCTCGCCTCGCTCACAATCCCGTTCCTCGGCGAGATTCCCGTGGCCTTCAAGAAAGCACGCGGGTTCGACCGCTTCGACAAGAAGAAACGGGAAATACAGAAGAAGAGAATCGTGGTCGAGGACCAGAACCGCGACGGCATCAACGAAGCCTTCCGCGTGCTGCGCACCAACCTCGAGTTCTTCGAGACGTCCGGCGGCCCTTCCGGCCAGGATTCCGCCAAGGTGATTGCAGTGACGTCGGCCAACCCAGGGTCTGGAAAGACGTTCATCTCGGTCAACCTCGCAAAGGTGCTTGCCATCAAGGGCAAACGCGTCCTGCTCATAGACTGCGACCTACGCAAAGGCTCGCTCTCGCGTATCTTGGGCAATCCCAACCCCGGCCTTACCGACTACCTGATAGGCCGCGCCGACCTGAAAGACATCCTCAAGAAGTCGGCCGACTCGACGTCAGGACTCGACGCAATCGGACTCGGAGCCGTGCCGCCCAACCCTGCAGAGCTCCTCGCCAGCGAAAAGCTCGACAGGCTCATCGCCGGCTTCAAGGAGGAATACGACTTCATTGTGCTCGACTGCCCGCCGGTGGAAATAGTGGCCGACGCGAAAGTGATCAACCGCGTGGCCGACATGACCATCTTCGTGGTGCGCGCCGGCGTGCTTGAGAAAGACGAGCTCGAAGGCATACAGGAATACTACGACCGCGGCCGCTACAAGAACATGGCCATCCTCCTGAACGGCACCGACATCTACTCCGGCTACGGCTACCACCGCTACGGCCGCCACTACGGCTACCGCTACTCCTCCGCCGCCGACGGCAGCTACTACGCCGACTGAAACAACAATAGGAATAAATATAAAGCGCGCTCCAAGCATCATACCATGAATGCTATGGCACGGGACAAGGCTTTTGACGGGCTAAAATACATTTTGATTGTCCTGGTTGTCGTAGGCCATTTCATCGAACCAAGCCGATACGAAAACCGATGCTCCTGCATTCTGTATAGCGTAATTTACGCATTTCATATGCCTCTTTTCATTTGGATAAGCGGGTATTTCTACAAACGGCGAAGCATTCGCGAAGAAATAAGAAAATGCGCTCCTCTGCTGGAAATATGCTTGGTATCACACCTCGGTTATGCGATTCTGAAATACGGAAGTCTGAACGTCAATAACATTCTTGACTTTTCATACACACCATCGTGGTTTCTGCTAAGTCTGGTGTTTTGGCGGCTTTCATCATCTCTGCTACTTGTCAGAATAAAACCGAACAGACTCCTGACACTTAGCATAGCAATCGAAATAGCGACATTTTTATTCGTGCCTAAATACGGAGGTGTATTATCATTTATGAGAACTGTGCAGTTCTTCCCATTCTTTGTGGCCGGATATTGTATGAGAGATAAACTGACACATTTTGAACGCTATCGAAAACACAGCTATGTTTTAGGAATCTTGGCTTTAGTTTTCATCATATTTTCTTCTTGCAGGCTTCAGCATCAAATCGAATTCCAAAGAGCCGGGTTGATGGAACTGACACACCATACAGATTTTGGCACAGCCGAAATACTCATATTCCGCTATGCGACCGTGATAAGTTCAATCATAATAAGCATAGCGATACTGCAACTGATACGCCAAGTGCAGACTTTCGATTATATTGTTAAATTCGGGGGGGAAACGTTATTCATTTACTTTTGGCAAACATTGCTGACACCGATTGTAACCGGCTTTACACCCGGATTCATAGAATCCATAATGATATCAGCCATCGCAATCTGCATAATAACAGTTTCTTCAAAGAGCAGATTCCTCAATTCCATCATAAGACCATTCAGCCTTATGATACGTCTGGCAAAATCAACAAATAAAATATGGGCGAAATAAAGCAACAGACGTTGAGCGGTGTGAAATGGACTGCGATTGAACGGTTCTCAATCCAAGGAGTCCAGTTCCTGCTCGGAATCGTGGTCGCCCGACTGCTGACTCCGGCAGACTATGGACTTGTCGGGCTTCTCGGCATTTTCTTAGGCATATCCCAGACACTCATCGACAGCGGAATCTCAAATGCCCTGGTCAGGAAGCTCGACAGGGACGAGGCCGACTTTTCCACAGCATTCTATTTCAACATCGCAGTAGCCACCGGATGCGCCGCCGCAATATTCTTCGGTTCACCGTGGATAGCGCATTTCTTTAAACAACCGGAACTCTCCCCTATCGCTAAGCTCTACAGCGTCACTCTGATTATCGGGGCATTCGGGATGGTGCAAGGCGCAAAACTGACAATCGAAGTCGATTTCAAGACACAGGCAAGGATAAATTTCATATCCGCCGTAGTGTCCGGCATAATATGTCTGGTGCTGGCCTATCTTGGTTGGGGTGTCTGGTCGTTGGTGTGGCAGTCCATAATCTCCAATGTGATGAGAGTAATTCTTCTTTGGACTTCCACAAAATGGAAACCATTGCTGTTGTTTTCGAAAAAATCGTTCAATAACCTGTTCGGCTACGGAAGCAAACTCATGGCATCAGGGCTTTTGCATACAGTCTATTCCGAACTGACAACAATAGCCATCGGCAAGTTCTATACTCCTGCGGCATTGGGCAACTACTACCGAGGACAAGGAATGTCCTCATTACCCGTAAATATGATAACAGGGATGTTTGGACGTGTCACTTTCCCTATCTTCTCCCGCATACAGAACGATGACGAACGTCTGATACGCGTCTACCGCAATTATATCTCATCTGTAATGATGCTTGTCGTCTTTTTTGTAATGCTTATAGTCGCACTCGCCAAGCCACTGATACTGTTTCTCCTTACAGACAAATGGTCTGGTGCTATAATATTCGTACAGGTATACGCATTCGCAATCGTATTCGACCCCATATGCCAACTGAACCTGAATCTGCTGCAGGTGAAAGGACGCTCAGACCTTTTCCTTCGCTTGGAAATAATCAAGAAAATCATAGCCACAGCAATTCTTTTCGCAGCGATTCCTTTCGGTGTACTCGCCATATGCATATCCAAAGTCATATACGGACAAATTGCTGTCATAATAAACACATACTATACAGGGAAACTTTTCGGCCTTGGATACTGGAAACAATGCAAAGACTTCCTGCCGTATTTCGCATATTCAGCCATAGCATGTGCGCCGGCCGCAATCCTCGCCTACCTGTGCCCATGGCATATCATCAACCTGACGGCAGGCCCGATTTCAGCAATTTCCATATACTTCTCAATTCTCAAACTGCGCAAAGACGCAGCATTTATGGAGCATATAAATCCAGTATTACACAAAACACTCCATAGAATCAGAAGAACACCCTGATAGGTGGGATACATATGTCACCAATAATTTAAATCATATAAACTATGTACTCTGCAATCTTGTTGTCCGCCGGCAGCGGAACCCGAATGAAAGAAGAAGTTCCAAAACAATATCTTCTTTTGGGAGGCAAACCAATGATAATGCACTCAATCGAACGTCTTGATCGCCTGACTATGATAAACGAAATCATCATAGTATGCGATAACTCATACAAAAATCATTTGGAGAAAATGATTAAGGAATACGCCATAACAACTCCTGTAAAATACGTACAGGGAGGTGCTTTAAGACAAGAATCGGTGTACAATGGGCTCCAGCAAGTGTCAAACAACGACGTCATAATACATGAAGCGGCCAGGCCTTTCGTAAAAGAGTCGGAATTCCAAATTCTTATCGAAGATGAGAGCCGAAATGCAACACTTGCCTATGACATTCCTTTCACAGTCCTTAAAGGAAAAGAACATATCACATCGAATCTTGACAGGTCCGAACTCATAAATGTCCAACTGCCCCAAAAGTTCGATACCTCAGCTCTGATACAGGCCCATAAAAAGGCTCGGGCAGAAGGAAACATCTACACTGAAGACGCATCTCTTATGTTTGCGAATTCCGACATTAAAATTAAGATTCTAAAAGGTTCTTCCTACAATGTAAAAATAACCGAACCCATTGACTTGGTATTGGGTGAGATAATCTACAAAAACATAATAACCAACCGCAATTGATTTAATATGAAAACATGCATCATCACAGGTGCGGGATCCGGCATCGGCAGAGAAGCGGCTATTCAAATCAGCAACGGAGCGGAATATCAAAATCTCGCACTTCTTGGAAGAAACAAAGACGACCTTGAAATGACAAAGTCATTGATGAAAAGCAATGGCAAAGACATTTCCATTTGGCTTGTTGACTTCTCATCACCCGAATTCGTACCCAAGGTCATAGAATCCATATATGAAAAATACGGTTCGGTTGACTGCCTATTGAACATCGCGGGCTATACAGACCCTAAACCACTCTTGCAGACATCATTAGAAAGTATGATGACCACGTATAACGTAAACGTGATGTCTCCCTTTATGCTCATCAGGGAATGCGTCAGATATATGAAAAACATTGGAGGCAAGATTCTCAATGTCGCTTCCACCGCAGGAATGACACCTCGTCCCGGATGGCTCAGCTATGCATCTTCAAAGGCTGCAGTTATATCCATTTCAAAAACGCTTACAGACGAATTGGCTGAATACGGAATTAAAGTGTATTGCGTATCCCCGGGAAGATGCGCCACAAAATTAAGGAAAAGGCTCGCACCAAATGAAGACCCCACCACCATTATGCAGCCAAGCGAAGTCGCAGAGGTAATCTGCAACCTAATAAGCCAAAATGAAAATTGCCTTGACGGACAGAACATCGTAATCCGCAAGCAAATAAAATAAAGATACCAAGACTCATCTTATTGCCATACAGCTTCTCGCCATTTGTGTGAATCCCCGCTTCAAAACACATAAGTACAAGGCAAGACAACAAATTCCATCAAACGACCATATAAACGTCTTATTTATCAATGAATAAAAAGGCCACTGAAATCTTCAGGCATCTATACTATCAAAAATACATTCCATACAGAATCAACAGGATTCGTAAGCAGGAAAAGATTAAGGTAGCTTTTCATTTAATAAACCTCGGTGCATGGAAAACAGAAGAACTATATCGTTTGATGCTCAAACATCCTCGTTTCGAGCCGTATTTGATAATTTCAAAAAACACCGAAGAAGATGATCGTGAAAATATTATACACTATTGCCGCCAAAAAGGATACTCATTCCACGAAATAGATTTTCCAAACCAAAGAATATGGGACGTATGCTATCCTGACATCGCATTCTATCAAAAACAATATGATGACATATTTGCATCTCTGACAGAGATGCTGAAATTCCACAAAACTCTTTTTTGTTTTGTCATCTATGGATTTCATAGTTCAATTGAAGAATGGAGCTACAAATGGCCTTATCTGGAGAAATGCTGGCAAATTTATTATGAAAATGAAACGTTAAGAAGGCAATACGCGAAATTATTGGACTCAAAAATCCCCAATACCTTCGCAACCGGACTGCCGATGATGGACGAGTTGCTTATATCCAAAAACGATGTGCCAAATCAGTGGAAAAGCCATTCACCAGAAAAGAAACGAATAATATACGCTCCTCATCATTCCATCAATCCGGAAAATTGGTGGCAATCATCAACATTTCTTGAACTTGGAGATGTAATGCTACATTTGGCAGAAAAACATTCTGATAAAATCCAATGGGCATTCAAACCACATCCACTTCTCCGGTACAAGCTCAACAAAATCTGGGGTAAAGACCGAACAGATAAGTATTACCAACGATGGACAGAAGTGGAATGGAGTCAGTATGAGGAAGGTAAATACCTCGGACTTTTCAAGCATTCCGATGCGATGATACACGACTGCGGTTCGTTCATATTGGAATACCTCTATACAGGCAATCCGGTGATGTACCTCGTCAAAGATGAGAACATCGATTCCAAATGGAATGAAACATACCAAAAAGCCTATCATTTGCACTATAAGGCAAAAACCACAGAAGAAATAGAGAGATTCATACAAAACGTAATCAGTGGCAAAGATAATCTCAAAGCCAAAAGAGAGGCTTTTATGGACGAAAACCTCATCCCCCCTTTCGGACAGACAGCCTCCCAAAACATCATCGACTGCATACTCTCCGCCGACAAAGCCAGTCTTATGCAGAAATAAACCAATACCCTCATGGATATCAGAATAGACTCTTCCAAGCTATCTCCTCAACAAGAATATGTATGTTGGATAGACATAATGGGAACAAAGAACACTATGTCTGAATCATTTGAGAAAGCCGTCAATTTCATCTTAAGATTACATGAATGCGTAATAAATGCAGTCAAAAGTCAACCCAACGTAAATAGCTATCCACTAATGGATGGGGTCTTCATAACATGCCCAAACAAAGAAACAATCTGCAAAATCATAGATGAGGTTTTTACAGAAATAGCAGACCATTTCATATCTGTAAACAAAAACATATATAGATTCATAATCAAAGGTTCGCTTTCATATGGGTTCATTGCACATGGAAACTCAATAAGCAATACAGTATGCAGCGGCATCATAGCCGATAATGACGAATACAAGAAATCAATAATGTTCGGTATGCCTATGATACAGGCATTCACAGCCGAACACACTGCACCCCCATTTGGCATATACATCCATGAATCAGCACGCCAGCCGAAACGGATCCAGGGAAGATATTATCATTGGAAAATAAAACAAGACAAAACATTCACAAAAGATTTGCTAAAACAGAAAATAATCTCATATTTCAATTGGTGTACACACTATTCTCATTATCTTGAAATGGATACAACAAAGATTTCTATGTATAAAAAACTATCAGAAGAGTTTTTGACAGACCGAAAGGCCAATGACAACGATAACTTTTGGGACGCCAAATAATCCTTACACATATGAAATCGCCTACAATATCTGTAATCGTACCTGTATACAACGCCGAGAAGACGCTGAGACGTTGCGTTGACTCAATTCTCGCGCAGACATTCGAGGATTTTGAGCTTATCCTTATCAACGACGGCTCAAAGGATCAGTCCGGCGATATCTGCGATGAATACGCCGCCAAAGATTCCCGAGTAAAAACCATACATAAGACAAACGGAGGAGTCTCCTCAGCCCGCAATGCCGGCCTCCGCATAGCTCAAGGCGAATACATCGCATTTATCGATTCCGACGACTACATAGATAACGATTATCTATTAGGATTCAAGCATTACGATGCAGACCTGATAATCTCAGGGGCAAAATTAATATCCATTAACAATAATTGGGGGGGGTACAGAGATTCAAACTCCACAAGAATACGAGGAATATCATTCCGATAGCTTTGGCGAACTGATATCCAGACACGGCCATAATATGTATTTTCGGACTCCTTGGAGCAAAACCTACAGAAATGCCATAATCAGACAACACAGCCTATATTTTGACGAAAAAGCCACATTAGGAGAAGACACATTGTTTACCCTTAATTTTCTTTCACTCGCACATAATGTGTATTTCTTCAAAGGTCAAGGTTACAATTACACTGTTCCAGCAAGTCTCGGAAAGCATATACTGGATTCCTCAAAATTCAAATATTGCACAAACAACATACTTGAAGCACTTCACAAATTATCATCAAATGCACAGGACACCGACAGATTGGAAGAATTACTTAAAACAGTATATTACATAGCCTTCTACAACTTCCTGAAATCAAGCGGTTTTTTCTTGAAAACAAAAAACATTTTCTTTTTTATCACCAAACGCCTATGGCTTCTTTCTCCCGCAAAAAATAAAAAGGAAGAAGCAAAAAGAACTATAGAAGTAATCAAATTGCTTTTTATGCCAAAACCACAAATGTAACATGAGACCTCATCCTCCAAAAATATCAGTCATAGCACCCGTTTACAACGCCGAGAAGACGCTGAGACGCTGTATTGACTCAATCCTCAGGCAGACATTCGAAGATTTTGAGCTTATCCTTATCAACGACGGCTCAAAAGACCAGTCCGGAGACATCTGCGATGAATACGCTGCCAAAGACTTTCGCGTAAAAGCCATCCACAAGCCTAACGGAGGAGTCTCATCGGCTCGCAATGCCGGATTGGACATTGCCATAGGCGAATATATCGCGTTCGCAGATTCCGACGATTATGTATCTTCTGAGTGGCTATTTGATTTCATTAAAAACATCGGGGATACCGACATTTGTATTCAAGGATTAATCGAACATAACGAAAATCCTAACGGACATATTAGAATCACGGAATCAAATAACAGCAATGACATAACACTTTTATTGGAAGAGCTTATGACCAAGAATATATTAGGCTATTGTTTTATTAAACTCTTCAAGAACTCAACAATTCAAAAGCATAACATACGATTTGACCACGAAATAAAGTTTCGCGAAGACGATTTATTTGTATTAAAGTATCTAGAATATACAAAAAGTTGGGTTTCTATCCCTAAAGCAAACTATATCTACTTCATACCTTCGAAAAACAAAGACTATGGCACTTCCGCGACTGAATGTTCAGCAAAACTATGCGAATCCATTATCACTATTTGCAATGGCCATCCGTCTCAAAAAATCTGTGAAATGCAATTATGGAGCATAAAAGGCTATAGTATTGACAAAATCCTAAACAAAAAACCATTGACTAAACGTGAGATTAAAATATACAACCTTTTCAAGAATAACAGCAACCAATTAACATCGTTTAAAGACAACATTGTCGCTAGCCTCATAAATCTTAGCCATTATTGCTTTCCGGTCTCATACCTTGGAATGTCAACCATACATTTCCTGACAAAAAAGAATAGTTAGACACGACTACGGGGATTTTTTACTTAGCAATTCCATCCAGCTTATTGGCCATCTGCATCTCTAAAGCAATCCATACGCATATTTCTGTAGCTATAAACAAACATTAAAGTTAATTTGTCATTTTAAACAATATTTAATCGATAAATATGATTACAATACAAGATCAAACAACTTGTTAAAGTCGTTTCACCTTCTATTGTACACATCAAACAAAACGCATTTTATAAAGTCATAATGAACATTCTCTTTGTATATCCGACATTATTCCATCCTCAGCGTGGCGGAATTGAACGGGTTACAGACTCTCTGGCGCGAGAAATGAAGGCCAGGGGGCACAATATATTTTATCTCCACAACAAGCCTGATGAATGCCTGATGGATTTTGATTATCCTACAATGCCCGAGTTTTTCCCACATAAAGATTACAAAAACAAAGACAACAGAGATTTTTATATTGAATATCTTAAACATAGAAACATAAACATAATAATCAATCAATGCGGTGCTTTCAATGATTCTTCATTATATTGCCATCGGAAAGGGACCAAGGCCAAAGTCCTATCTGTAGTTCATACAAATCCCTTGCTTAACTACAATAATCTATTTCCCGAAATTGCTTCATTAAAAAACATCAGCATAAAGGAACATTTCAAACGCGCGGCCCGGATTCTGATATACGCAAAAATTAAAAAAGATTACCTAACCCGATTAAAATCCCATTATGAATGGTTGTCAAACAATAATCACACTGACAAAATAGTACTGCTCTCCAAGTCATTCTATGACGAAATAAAGTTCATCTACCCCCCCATTTCACAAAGTATTTTAGAAGCAATCGGAAACCCCAACAGCTACAAGATAGAACAAGACTTAAAGAAAGAGAAAGTAATCCTATTCGTAGGCCGATTCGACAAAGGACAAAAAAGACCCGACAGAATGATAAGAATATGGAAAACTCTGTCGAAGAAATATCCAGACTGGAAGCTGATTATGATTGGAGACGGGCCACAAAGGAATGCACTTGAACATAAATCAAGAAATATCAGCAACATTGAGTTTTTAGGCTTTCAGAATCCGGAACCATATTATAGAAGAGCGTCTTTACTATGCATGACAAGCAATTTCGAAGGATTCGGAATTGTATTGACAGAAGCAATGTCCAAAGGCTGCGTCCCAATTGCATTCAATAGCTTTAGTTCAATATCTGACATAATAAAAAACGAAAGCCAGCTGGTAACTCCGTTCTCCATTTCTGAATACATAAGCAAACTCTCCTGTATTATTGATTCCAACGAATTATTTCAGAAATTGCAAGATGACGGCTACAAATCTTCTTACAATTTCACCATTGAGACCATTGTAGACTATTGGGAGGCATTAATCAATAAAATAACAGTATGAGCAACATCAAACGCACAATATACAATATATTCTATCCTTTCTCAAGAAACAGCAACAACTCAAAACTCGAGGAATCGTTTACAATGCCTGATAGGCCAGTATACGGTTTTTACCATATATTCGCTTTCAACAACTGGAAAGAAATTGTGGACGAACAATTCAGCTGTATAAAGCAATCTGGTTTATACGATCTCGTTGACACGCTTTACATTTCATTAATCAGTAAAAGCATAGAGCCTGACATTGAATACATTAAAACAAAATGGGGGGGGTAATTTAGATGTCATTTATACTGGAAACGAACCTACCGCTTATGAATTCCCTGCATTAGAACATCTGTACACGAAATCAGCACACGATGATTTCTATTGTTTCTACTTCCATACAAAAGGGAGCAGCAATTCAGCAAAAACATTTGACTGGTATAAAGATAGGATTAAAACACTTGAACAATTGATTGCCATCAGTTCTGAATGGCGAAAATTCATGAATTATCATAATTTCACAAAATACAAATTAGCCATCGCGGCATTAGAAAACAAATACATTTCATATGGAGCAGATTACCAAACCCATCCCAGCAAACAACACTATTACGCGGGCAACTTTTGGTGGAGTTCATCAGAACACATAAGAACCAGACCTGTTTTTTCGTCTGATGACAAGAAATGGAGATTTAATGCTGAAACATGGCTGCTAAAAGATGTGCACACGGGCTTTTATGACGCATTCCGTATGAATATAGACCTAGGTGCCGTCAAAATGGTTCCTGAAGTTTACACTTCTACCGGAATAATCAAATCAATTGGAACGTTAAAACTTTGGCTCAGACATATGCGTTTCTCATTAAAGAAAGTGTCCTCTCGTATTAAATAAGTACGTTATTATGAAAATATTGTTTCTGACAACTTTGACAGTGACTATAGAGCATGAACATTATTTCACAAAGAATGTTATGCTTAATTTAGCAAAAAGGTACAACAATGACCCAAAAAATTCAATAGAATTTGCAACAATTCTTTATGACAGATCGCTGCAATCCAGCCGTACAACAACAGAGTCCATATACGGGACTACTTATAGCAAGTTATATATAAATCCCGATAAAACACACCCAAACATAATAAAAACAATTTCCGGTTTCTTAAAATCAAAAAACCCATCCATAATACACTCTAATATGATAGAAGGATGGGACGTGGAAGCGGCAAAATCCGCAGGCATCCCAATCATATTGACTATACACATAGGAGGCGCAATATGTCCACGAGGAGGAGGAAACGGGCTTCTTAGACACAACGACACTATTTGTGACGGCAATATAGGAAGCCACTGTAAAAAATGCATTACCAAAGACCTGCCATTTCCAAAAGTCGGGAATTCATTATTAAGATTATTTAATAAAACAATAATATCACAGTATTTTTCCAACAAGAAACCTCCAATCTGGTATCTTACACCTTTATTCCGTTCTGAAAGAATCATATCAAACAGAAAGCGAATACTTGATGAGTTCAAATATGCACACATAATAGCAGCCAATAAAAAACTAAAAGACATACTCATCAATTACGTTCCCGAAAACAACATCCATCTGATTCCCCATGGGGTCAAAGAGCGAGCCAGACTGCCACTCCCACCGTTAGACGGTCCAATAAAATTCTTCATTCTATCAAGAATACAATACAGCAAAGGCATCGTAGATGCAATAGAAGCATTCAATGGTATCGACCCCGGCAAATATGAATTGCACATAATCGGAGATGCAGAGACATTGCGAACGAGCAAAGCTTATTTCAAGAAAACCGTCAATGCTTCCAAGGGAAAAAACATAATATTCCATGGCAGATTGCCAAATCAAGAAATAGACCAAATAATAGGCCAATGCCATATAATGATTCATCCTGCAATTTTCCTTGAAATATACGGAATAAACATTTCTGAAAGTCTTAGCATCGGCCGTGGCGTGCTTGCCTCTAAATGCGGCGGTCCTGAAATGCAGATTAAGGACGGCTTCAACGGCCTGTTATTCGAGCCTCATTCCATAGAAGCCATACGCAAGACAATCATAAAAATACTGAATAACAAAGAACTAATTAAAACGTTTTCAGACAACGCTTCAATTCCTATGCCAATTGATTCATACACAGACAAGTTATCTTATTTATATGGCGCATTATCAAAGCAATAACGACTTAGTCTCAATAATAATTCCTGCTTATAATCTACAAGGCTACATTTCAAAATGCCTCAGGTCTTTGTCTTGTCAAACATACCGCCATCTCGAAATATTAGTAATCGATGATGGCAGCACTGACGGCACTTTTGAGGAAGCATCAGAGTTTTCTTCAAAAGATGACAGAATACGAATCATCAAACAGTCTAATCAAGGCGCGGCTTCAGCAAGAAACAACGGCATACGAAATTGCCATGGCAATTATCTGATGTTCGTAGATGGGGACGATTGGTTGGAAGACTCCACCATCGAATTGAATTTAAGTCTATTAAAAGAAAAAAATGCAGATTGGGTTGAATTTCCCATTAAACGGGTCAATGATGCCGGAATATTAATTGAGAATAAGGAAATAGGCCAACATTTCATCCCGGAAAAAACAACGGTTATTGAACGGGACTCATTTATAAAACTTTTTTTCAACAAAACTCTTTCAGGACTTGTATGCGGAGCCATATACAAAACTGAAAGTGTTGCAAATATACATTTCCCTTATGGCACATATTACGAGGACAGTTTCTATTTTTTAGATGTCTTAGCAACGACCAATATAGGAATTGTATCAAATTCAGGAAGCTATTACTATTTGAATCGATCAAGTTCCTCCCAGCACAAAATTGTAGAAGGAGAACGCTTAAAATCAAAAGCAACATACAACATAAAGCTCATAGAAACCATAAACAACTTCTTTCCCTCAAATATTCCTGATTTATTTGAAACTTATGATTCCATATATTTCTTTTACAGGCTCCAATATGCAAAAAGAATAAAAGATTCAAAAGAGTGTTTCCTTAAGATAAGGGAGCATACAGGCATACGTAATATATCCTTTAAGAACCGGATGAAAATAATCATTTATGAATTGATTGGCTATAAAAATATAATATCTGTGTTCAAACATATCTCTACAAACATAGATACTCTCGAAAGAGTGTTTTCTTTTAAAAACAAACGATGAACGGCGGGGAAATAGCCGATGTATCCGTCGGTGTACAATATTGACAACAACTACATCATACGATTTCACCAATAGACATTCCATAAACGTTTATTGCATTGACAGTCTCGTGTCTTCTGGAGGCTCGGAAAAGGTAAACCAGACCGATTCGTACACCATTTCACGCGCACCTCGTGCCGACCGCTCTCAATACTGAAGTGCAAACTCTCCGACGCGGCACATCGATTCTCCTGATAACGGGCGATACTCATTAATCTAATATGAACTCGAGAAAAGAGGCAAGAACGGACTCTTACGGGAAGCAGGAAGCGACCATGATTGCAGGAATCGCAATCATACTGATGTTTATCCATCATTTCTTCGGATTTGAAGAATATCGGTTTTACGGAAACGGATTCTATGAACCTGTAAAAATAGGAGGAATCAGCATCGAACGCATGTTAGCGGCGTTCGGGAAACTATGCGTTGCCATATTCGCTTTCAACAGTGGGGTCGCCATTTGGAAGAAACGCAACAACTACATCTCACCCAAAGCACTGTTAGTCCGGGCATCAAAGTTCCTGCTGAATTATTGGATTGTCATGTTTCTGTTCATGGCATACGCAATCATAGCCAAAGAACCCGCACCGGACATGAGATCTTTATACTGCAACCTGCTTGGCCTGAATACCGGACCTGAATACGAATACGTGAATGTGGCTTTCGCTTGGTACGTGTTTTTTTACATTGTCCTGTTGGCCATTTCACCACTGCTTATCACAATATTCAATCAAACCAACAGGAAAGTTGACATATTGATGTTTATGGCATTCTCATTCATACCGGAATTGATAAGCAATCCGTTATGGAATACCATCGCAAGTACACTGCCGGCAGCAATAGCCGGAATCCTGACCGCCAAATGGAATCTCTTCAGCTTGGCGGGAAACATTCTAAGGAATTGCCATTCATTACTTCTCTGCATTTCCTTAGCCATAGTTGCAATAACAAGACAAACCCTTATTTTATTCAATTTAACATGGGGGGGGAAACGACGCCGTCTTTGCCTTGCTCACAATACTTTTACTTGCAGGGCTAACCTCAAGACAAAAAGTTTCTTGGATAAAAAAGTTTCTTGTATTTTTAGGATCCTACAGCATGAACCTTTGGTTTCTTCACAGCATATTCTTCACCGGAAGCCGACCTCTACAAAGCATTCTCTACTGGCCTCAACTGTCTGTTGCGATATTGGCCTGGGGACTTATGTTTCTACTGCCTGCCGCTATACTATGCAGCAATGTTCAACATCATCTGTGGACAATATTGAAGGTAGCGGCAAAACAGCATAATGCACATCGCCAATAATCATTCCATGAAAATCGTTTATTGCATTGACAGTCTTGTGTCTTCCGGAGGCACGGAAAGGGTAGCAACCACGAAACTGAACTGGTTGGCTTCGCAGCCTGACGTAAAGACATGGGTCGTAACCCTTGCAGAGGCGGATAAGCCATTCTTCACTCTTGACAAGAAAGTGGAACGCATAATGCTTACAGCCACACCTGGCAACAAAAAGGCGTATAAGACTGAATTGGAAAGTCTTTTCAACCGCATACGTCCGGATGTGGCGGTTTCCGTAGCAGGAATGTCAACAGAAACACTGCCTCGTCTCAACTACGGCAGTAAGAAAATCTTGGAATTCCATTACACCAAGAATTTCCTTGTCAATTTCGTCAACGGTATGCATCACATACGTTTCAGGCAGCTGCATCTGCTTAAAATGCGATGGCTGCAATGGAAGTTGGCTCGGAATGCAAGAAAATTCGACATTTTCGTCGGATTGACAAAACGAGATGTCGGCTTGTGGGGAAATCCGGAAAACATGACCTTCGTCTACAATCCTCTATCTTTCCGAAGCGACAAGAAATCCGACTGCACCGCAAAACGCATAATAGCCGTAGGAAGCTGGACTCCGGCAAAGGGCATGGACCAACTTCTCGAGGCTTTCGGGCCATTGTCCCATCGCTATCCGGACTGGAAAGTGGATTTGTACGGAAGCGGTCAAGACAAGAATCTGCTTTTGTCGATAATTGAGAAATACGGCATGTCTTCGCAGGTTTCGCTCAACCAGCCGACACCGGAGATAGGAAAGGAACTCGTGGACAGCTCCATATATGCCTTTCCTTCAAGAAGCGACGGTTTCGGCCTTGTGATAACAGAAGCGATGGAGTGCGGGCTGCCTACCGTGGCTATGGACTGCGAATGCGGTCCACGAGAAATTGTTACATCCGAAACAGGAATCGTTGTTCCTGACAAGGACATCGATGCATTCCGCAAGGCTTTGGAGAGACTGATGCTCGACGAATCGATCCGCAAACGGATGGGGGAAGCGGCATCACGCGAAGTCGTACGCTTCTACCCTGAAAACATAATGCCCCTTTGGCTTGAACTTTTCAAAAAATAACATTTCGCTCAGATGATAACGGCATTATCCATTATAATATTCGTAGTTCTTTCTTTATGGCAGCTTAAAATCTGTTTCACAAACCAAGCCATAATAAAACTTCCATACGGCAACCGCCAGCTCGTAAGTTTGCCAAGCTACGAAATGCTTGCAATCGTATTGTTTGCAACTGCATATATCGGACTTACTCCAGTTTTGTCCATTCGCCTTGCTTTTCTGGAAGTACTTTGTGTGATAGGGCTGATGAGATGCCATAACCGGGCCATCATCAGCATACCAATGATTCTGTTCATCATTTTCTTATTATGGGTTACAGTCGGCATATTCTACACGCCCAACAAATTATTTGGTTTTCGGATGCTGTTGAAATACATCTATCCGCTCTTGATTGCCTTGTTCATGGCAAAAGCAGTCCATAACGGAGAGATTTTCATAACAAGTGGAATATACAGCCGCCGAATAGCTACAATAGGAATCATATTACTCCTAATTCCCGGATTGAAACTGCTTGTTGGTCAATTCTTTTGGTTTCATGCAGCATTTACGACAAGCATCATTTCCATGGCCGTATTTTCATTTGCGTTAGTCGAATTCAGCGACACAAAATGGAAGAATCTTTTATGGGGAATAGGATTCTGCCTGCCCTGCTTAATTTTCGTCTATCGCACAGACATATTCGGCACAGCAGTAGCATTGGCAACATTCTTCCTCGTCAAATACAGAATCAAAGCATTGCCCTTAGTAGTGATAATCGGTTTCTTGGGATTGGTGTCCATGTTTTACATTCCTGCAGTTAAAAACAAAATGTTCATCAATCCGAATGTTGTAACAATTACCGATTTTCTGACAAACAATGTGGATGAAAACAACATTCAGACCAATATGCGTAAGTTTATGTGGGAAGAAGCGACAAAACAGTTCTACGACGGACATGAAATCACGGGATCTGGCACCGGACGCGTACAAACATTCTTTTATACAGAAGCAACTGATTCTCGAAAGGGAGGACAGCTACACAATGATTTTCTTGTCATAAAATGCGATAACGGACAAATAGGATTCTGGCTGTTGATCGTATCTTATATTGCTATACTGGTACACTGCATCACCCTTTACCACAAATGCAAAAATCCATACACAAGAATGGCTGCCTTGGTAGCAGGGTCTTCCTTGTTGGGCGTTTTTGTGACCATGTATAGCGACAATACACTATCTTATTCTATGGTAACATTATCATTCCCTTGGGGATTTTATGGCATGGCTTTGGGACTGAAAGAAAATTTAGGTTGATATGCATTTTACTCTCATTAAGAATTTCATCAACAAAACCCTCAAATTCGGGTGCTATATTCCTTTTTCCAATCTCATATTGAATTATGGGAACAAGGTATTACCACCAATCGTATTGGACAAGTTATTCTCAAAAAGAAACCGTAAGATACAATTGAAGACAGCTCCAATATTAAAAAAAGCATTATCCGGACATTACGCATCGGACAACCAACAATACGACAACAAAACATCCGATACAATCTGGGTATGCTGGCTTCAAGGAGAGAAGCATATGCCCGAAATCGTTCGCTTGTGCCTGTCAAGCATACGCAAGAACTCAAACGGACATAAGGTAATTCTTCTGACTGAAGAAAATTACAATTCTTTTGTAGACATTTCCTATACAATAACCGATTTATACTGCTCTGGAAAAATCAAACCTGCACATTTTGCAGACTTGTTACGCATAAACCTTTTAGCCCAGCGGGGTGGACTTTGGTTAGACGCAACAATATTGCTAACATCGCCAATACCAGATATCTGGTTTCAATCTGAGTTCTTTTCCATTAAAACAAAAGAACTCGGACGCTTCGTTTCAAAATGCAGATGGGCTGTATTCGCGTTGGCATGTAAACCGGAATCCAGATTATTAACCATAATAGCCAAGGCATTCGATGAATATCTGGAACACGAGTATGTATTTGTGGACTATTTCCTTTTTGACCATTTTATAGACCTTCTTTATCAAAAAGACAAGAACGTCCAACAAACCATTGATGACATACCTTTAAACAACCCACATGTTCACGAGTTAAACAAATTGTTATGTTCTGATTTCGACAACCAAACATACAAAATGTTAACAAAAGACACTGGAGTCTTCAAACTAAACACGCGTTCTTATTCACCAACAGAATTGGACTCCAACCCTAACTCTTTTTACGCATATTTAAAAAAAGCATACCTATCATGATATCGGTCGTAATAACACTATACAACAAAGAAAAGCATATACGGAACACCTTGAAAGGCGTTTTAGGACAATCATTCCAAGACTTTGAGATTGTAGTAGTCGATGACGGCTCAACCGACAACAGCGTTTCCGAGGTCCAAAGATTCAAAGACCCTCGGATAAGGATAATATCTCAGACCAATGCCGGAGTCTCAGCGGCACGCAACCGTGGAATTTTAGAATCCAAAGGCGAGTTCATCGCACTTTTGGACGGAGACGATGAATGGAAACCGGATTATCTTGCCACACAGTATGCATTAGCAGAAAAATACCCCGAATGCGATGTTTTTGCCACCGACTACGAATTCCGTTCAAACGACGGCAAAATATCCCCGACAATAATAAAAAGGCTCCATTTCGATTCCGAAGACGGCGTATTGACTAATTACTTTGAGATTGCCTCCCATTCACATCCACCATTATGGACATCTGCCATAATGGTGAGTAAAAATGCATTGGAATTAATAGGAGGGTTCCCGTATGGCATAAAATCCGGAGAAGATCTACTGACATGGGCTCGACTCGCCTGCAGACATAAAATAGCGTATTCACGCAAACCAATGGCAGTTTTCAATATAGAAGGCTACGACCTTAAAGAAAAGCCCAAACGCTACCCTGCGTTTGAAGACAAAGTAGGGTATGAGCTTAAACGATTGCGTGAAAACCACAACCAACCCTTTTTACGTTTTTATATCTCACATTGGCATAAAATGCGTTCATCGGTATATATGCGGCTTGGAATACGCAAGCATTCTATAAAAGAAGCGATAAAAGGTCTTAAATACAATCCAATGAACTACAAGCTCTATGCTTATATATTGTTGAACTTGTTGCCCAAGAAACTTCAACCTTTTTAGATCATATGCTTGCACCCATTGTAGTATTCGCTTTCAATAGGCCAAAAGAATTGGCTTCAATGTTTGACTCACTGAAAAGCAATCCACTATACGAACAATCCCCAAAATTTGTATATATAGACGGACCCAGAAACAACAATGACATACGTCTAATCGATGAGGTAATAAAGATTGCCATCAAAGAAACTGACAACGTCATTATTTCTCCAATCAACAAAGGATTAGGGAAAAGCATTATAGACGGTGTATCTGAAATACTGAACCGTTATGGTAAAGCCATAATAATTGAAGACGACCTCAAATTAATGCCAGGATTCCTTGGATATATGAACGAATGTCTTGATTTATTTGAATCAGACAAACGAATAATTTCCGTTTGCGGCTACAGTTTAAAAATAAAACCTCCCAAAGATTATTCGTCCGACATTTATTTTGGAGACCGAGCATCATCTTGGGGTTGGGGAACTTGGATTGACCGTTGGAACAAAGTTGACTGGAATGTCAAAGATTGGGAAGAATTCTCCAAAGACAAAAAAGCCATACGAGAATTCAACAAAGCCGGCAGCGATCTTTTTGCTATGTTGTCTGACTACAAGAACGGGAAGAACCATTCATGGGCTATAAGATTCTGTTATTCTCAATTCAGGAAAAGGCAATGGTCTGTTCATCCCATAAAATCTTTTGTAGACAACAAAGGATTTGGGGAATCAGCCACAAATTGCCGTCAGAAATACAACAGATTCAAGATAGAACTGTGCAATGGCCCATTAACTATTTCTGCAAAAGACCGCAATACAACTGTAAACAACGATATACTTTCCCAACTTCATAGATATCATTCCATTCCCTTAAGAATATACAGTCGAATAAGACGAATATTAAACATATAACCCATTCGACCATGAACATCGCAATAGTAGGAACAGGATATGTCGGACTTGTATCCGGAGCCTGTTTTTCAGAAACAGGCATAAACGTTACCTGTGTCGACATCGACAAAGACAAAATCGAAAGACTCAGAAAAGGTGAAATACCTATTTACGAACCTGGACTTGAGGAACTCGTAAAACGAAACGTAGAGGCCGGAAGACTTCATTTCAGCACAAGTCTTTCGTCTGTCATTGATGACGTGGAAGTGGTTTTCTCCGCTGTAGGAACTCCTCCAGATGAGGATGGATCTGCAGATCTGCAATATGTGCTCAGCGTAGCGCGGGAATTCGGAAGAAACATCAAGAAATACACTCTTCTCGTCACTAAATCTACAGTTCCAGTCGGCACCGCAAAAAAGGTAAAAGCGGCTATAACGGACGAACTGGCCCACCGTGGCGTTGACATAGATTTCGAAGTGGCAAGCAACCCGGAATTCCTAAAAGAGGGGGCGGCCATCAAAGACTTCATGTCGCCCGACAGAGTCATTGTCGGAGTCGAGTCGGAACGCGCCAAGAAAGTAATGACAAAACTTTACAGACCATTCCTCACCAACAATTTCCGCGTCTATTTCATGGACATCCCTTCTGCGGAAATGACTAAATATGCTGCCAATGCAATGCTGGCGACACGAATATCCTTTATGAACGACATTGCAAACCTTTGCGACAAAGTGGGAGCGGATGTCAATATGGTCAGAAAAGGAATCGGGACTGATGCGCGCATCGGCAACAAATTCCTGTATTCGGGCTGCGGATACGGCGGTTCCTGTTTTCCAAAGGATGTAAAGGCCCTCGCGCATACAGGGCGGGAAAACGGATGCACAATGAGGGTGATTGAAGCCGTGGAAACCACTAATGAGCATCAGAAAAGCATAGTTTTCGAAAAGCTCAGACAAGCCCTTGGCGGCAATCTCAGAGGAAAAAGAATCGCATTATGGGGGTTGGCATTCAAACCGGAAACAGACGATATGCGTGAGGCTCCTGCTCTCGTGATAATAGACAAGCTTATTGAGGCAGGTGCAGTCATCAATGTCTTCGACCCTATAGCTATGGATGAATGCCGTCGGAGAATAGGAGACAAAGTAGTTTACTGCAAGGATATGTACGAGGCCGTCATAGATGCAGATGCCGTTGCTTTGGTCACCGAATGGAAACAATTCCGTATGCCATCATGGGCAATCATTAGGAGAGTGATGAAATCCAATATAATAGTAGACGGCAGGAACATATATGACCGTCACGAAATAGAAGACGAAGGCTTCACATACTTAGCAATAGGACGTTAGTCATAAAAATCATTCGCAACTCCACTCATTATTATGATTAACAACAAATTAACAAACCCATTATCGGGGGGGAGAGCAAAGAGCCTCGGCAGAGCAATCTCGAAGCCCTAAGGATTGCAGCTATGCTGCTTGTGCTTCTTATTCATTTTGCCCATGCTCATTGTTCGCCTTCTGCCGATTCCCTTCAGCATTCACCAGGACAGACAATTGCAAATCTTTGTTTGCGAAGCATATCATTCGTATGCGTAAATTGCTTTATTTTGATTTCCGGCTACTTTAGTATCCGATGGAAACCTCGTTCCTTCTTCGGATTCTTGTTTCAAGTCGTATTTTGGCTCACTTTAGGGACGGCGATGGTCAAAGTTTTCGGTTTTAGCCAAGAAACATCTTCCCTAAATGCCTGTCTTAGCTTTGTCAATGGAAGATGGTTCGTTCCTGCATACATTGCACTTTATATCATATCACCAATCTTGAATGAATTCATTAATAATTCTCAGACAAAGAACCTTGGGCGATATGTTCTTTGTTTCTATATATTCAGCACTTTGTTTGGATACCTTCTGGTTTCAGATGAATTCAATGAAGGCATGAGTCTAATCAGTCTCATCGGGATTTATTTGACTGGATCTTATTTGAGGCGTGAGGATTCGGTTTTCAACCGTTTCTCGGCAAGACAATGCTTTATGTCGTTCTCGGCAATCGCTGTCTTATTGGTTGTTATCAGTACAGGTTTGCTGACAATGGGAATTTCAAAATCAATTTTCGGTTATTTGAATCCATTGATTATCATACAGTCAGTTTTTCTGTTCCTTACATTCCGAAACCTGAAAATCGGCAATATCAAATACATAAACTGGATTGCAGCTTCCGCATTTGCAGTGTATCTTTTCCATATGCATCCTTTAATCCGCCCGCATTATACACTAACATGCAAGTGGATTTCAGACCAAGGAGCATATGCTCCAATTCTGGTGATATTGTTTTTCATTACCATATTCATATTCTGCACTCTTGTCGACAAAGTGCGTATATACATTTTTGACAAAGTTTTCAAGTTAATAAGCCACAAGAAGGTCTCACTGGAAATATCACATCGATGAAGATACTGTTGGTACACAACAACTACGGGAAACGTTCGGGCGAAGAGGCCGTAGTGGACAAGATGGATGCCATCTTCAAGAGTCTCGGCCACGACGTCGCGCAGCTCCGGATGACCACCGAAGGCGTGCGCGAGTCCGTGGCGGGAAAGGTACGCGGCTTTCTCTCCGGAATGTATTCGCCCCGTGGAGTGAAGGCTATGCGCGACGCGTTGCGGCGCGAAAAGCCAGATGTGGTCAATGTCCACAACCTCTACCCTTTCATTTCCCCTGCGGCATTGTTCGAATGCAGGAAGGCAGGCGTACCGGTAATAATGACCATCCACAATTTCAGGCTGATATGCCCAACAGGACTCTTCATGCGCGACGGCCGCCCATGCGAAGAGTGCCTTGACCGGCACGACGAATGGGGGTGCTTCGCGCACAACTGCGAACACTCACGACTGAAATCCACCGGATATGCCCTACGCAACTTCGTGGCACGCAAAACCGGCGCGTTCAGCGAATGCGTGTCGGTTTTCTCATGCATCACCGACTTCCAGCGTCGCAAGCTCATTGAATACGGCTTCCCGGAAGACCGAATCATAGTAACCCCGAACCCGATGGACATTTCTTCTGAGGATAAGCCTGCATCCTTGGGTGATTACATAGGTTTCTGCGGCAGGATAAGCGAAGAGAAAGGGGTTGACCTCATCATCGAGGCGGCACGCCGCAATCCGTCTGTCCGCATCAGGCTCGCAGGGGAAGTCAGGGATGAGGGCCTTGTCAGCAATTTGCCGGAAAACGTAAAAATCGTCGGATTTCTTTCAGGAAACAGTCTGACTGACTTTTACCGCAATTCCAGGTTTATGCTTATGGCCTCGAAATGGTACGAAGGCTTCCCGATGGCTATCCTCGAAGGAGCCAGATACCGCAAGGCCACAATAGGCCCCGACCACGGAGGCTTTTCCGAAATCATCGGCAAAGGCGAAGAAGCCATAGGACTGTTGTTCCGTCCGGGCGACATCGACGACCTCAGCGCAAAAGTGGCATACCTCTGGGACAATCCTTCAGAATGCCTGCTTCTCGGCGAAAAGGCCCACAAAAAGCTCATCAACCGATACTCCACAGAAGTCATCGCCCGCCGATGGCAACAGGTGCTGAATAAAACCGCCAAAAGAACAACATAAAACTCTATCAATGAAACCAATAATCACAAATCGGGGGGGGTACAGAGCGTCAGGTCTCGATGTCATACGCTGCTTCGCAATCCTGTTCGTCATAGGGTCGCACTTTTTTATGTACTCCGGCTTCAACGAGACTGACTTCTCCTCCATCCCTATGTTCATCCTTGGGATGCTACAGACGTTGACTATGGCCAATGTGCCGCTTTTCCTGATGCTTACCGGATACCTTAACCTGAACAAGACAATAAGCAAGAAATATTACCGTGGCGGAATACGGGTGATTACCTCTTATTTACTTATCTCGATAATCACAGTGTTTTTCCGGAAGTATTTTATGCACGAAGACTTAAGCTGGCTGCAAGGCATACTCAAGATATTGGACTTCAGCGCCATTCCTTATGCATGGTACATTGAGATGTGGATTGGACTTTTCCTGCTGACCCCTTTCCTCAACATCCTTTGGAAAAACATAGACTCTCGGCGCAACAAACACATACTCTTGATTACTATGTATCTCCTGACTGCATTTCCCGACTGCTTCAACCGTTACGGCTTCTCTCTCGTCCCGGGCTATTGGGAACTGCTCTACCCCATGGCATTCTTCTTCGCCGGAGCATATGCCAGGGAGTATGAGCCTCAGATTGCGGTAAATAAGCTTATAGCAATCTGCCTCGGAGTCTGTCTTATAAATCCGACAATCAACATCCTGATATTCAGCCATAGACCTATGCTCCACCTCATCGGCGACGGCAACGGAATATTCGTTATGCCTATGACCGTGTTTTTCTTCTTGCTCTTCTACCGAATCAACATCAAAAGCGAGTGGCTCAAGAAAGCCTTTGCTTGGATTTCAGTCCTTTCCCTCGACATATATCTGTTCAGCTGGATATTCGACCAAGTCGTCTATCCTGGCTTAAAAGGCATCAAGCCGACTATGCAGAGTCCTCTCATATTGGCATATTACATAGCTGCTGTAGGCTCTGTGTTCCTTCTCTCTTTAGCAGCGGCTTCCATAAAGAAAGGTACATTCTCACTTTTTGACATATCCAGACACACGAATGGCAAGGTACTTCAACATTGACTACGAATTCGACCGCGACGAGGTGCACCGCCGCATCGCCCGCCGCATCGGCGACAGAAAGCCGGGCTATGTCTGCGTGGCCGACGGCGTGATCCTCGACATCGCGAACCGCGACGCCGGCTACCGGCGCGTGGTGGACGGCGGCATGTTCGCGCTCTGCGACAGCAGCTTCGTGCCTCTGTACATACGATGGATCTACGGCCTGCGTTATAACCAATACTGCGGCAGCCAGATCTTCCGCGACATCGTGGCCTCGCGCCGCTACCGGATGGCGTTCCTCGGCACGTCGCAGAAAACCCTCGACGGACTCCGCGACAACCTCCGGAGCCTGAATCCCGACGTGGATTCGATGCTCTTCTGCGAACTGCCGTTCCGCAACGTCGAAGACTTCGACTATCCTGCCATCGCCAAAATGGTGGCCGACGACGGAGCCGACATCATCTGGATAGCCCTCGGCGCGCCCAAGCAGGAAATCTTCATGCACCGGCTGGAGCCGCATCTCAGCCGGGGAGTGATGATAGCCGTAGGTGCCGCGTTCAAGTTCTTCAGCGGACAGGACGTGCGCCGCGCCCCGGAATGGATGGTGCGCCACCACCTCGAGTTCCTCCACCGCATATTCTCCGAACCCAAGAAACAGACGAAAAGGTGCGCGTGGATACTGCGCACGCTTCCGGGCCTGCTATGGCAGGAATACAGACGTAAACAACAAAACAGCAACATACAAAAATGAAGAAAGCCCTCATAACAGGCGTAACGGGCCAGGACGGCTCTTTTCTCGCCGAATTCCTGCTTGAAAAGGGATATGACGTGCATGGGACCATACGCCGCTCTTCGGTGGATTTCCGTGAACGCATCGCACATCTTGAAGGACACCCCAACTTCCACCTGCATTATGCCGACCTCGGCGACTCGATGTCGGTGATCCAGGTAATCAACAAGGTCAGGCCGGATGAAATCTACAATCTGGCCGCGCAGAGCCACGTGCAGGTGAGCTTCGATTCGCCGGAGTTCACGGCCGACGTGGATGCCGTCGGGGTGCTGCGTATACTTGAGGGTGTGCGCCAGTGCGGACTCGAAAAGACGTGCCGCATCTACCAGGCCTCCACTTCGGAGCTTTACGGCAAGGTGGAGGAAGTGCCACAGAACGAGAACACCCCGTTCCACCCCTACAGCCCTTACGCCGTAGCCAAGCAATACGGATTCTGGATCGTGAAGGAATACCGTGAGGCCTACGGAATGTACTGCTGCTCAGGCATCCTGTTCAACCACGAGTCGGAACGCCGCGGCGAGACCTTCGTCACCCGAAAGATAACGCTCGCCGCCGCGCGCATAGCCCAAGGCAAGCAGGAAAAGCTCTATCTCGGCAACCTATCCTCGCTGCGTGACTGGGGATATGCCAAGGACTACGTAGAGTGCATGTGGCTCATCCTCCAGCACGGCACCCCTGAGGACTTCGTGATCGCCACCGGCGAACAGCACTCGGTGCGTGAGTTCGCAACGCTCGCCTTCCGCAACGTAGGCATCGAAATAGAATGGCAAGGCGAGGAAGAAAACGAAAAAGGCATCGACAAAGCCACAGGCAGAGTGATTGTTGAAGTCTCGCCCGACTTCTACCGTCCCACCGACGTGGTGAACCTCTGGGGCGACCCCACCAAGGCACGCGCCATGCTCGGATGGAATCCGCAGAAGACCACCTTCGAGCAGCTCGTGAAGATAATGACCGACTCCGACATGGCCAAGGTCGCCATCGAACGCGCCAGCGAAAGCGTCCGCACCAACCTCGCCGAATACCTCGAAAAAGGCATCGTGAAATAATCCGCGGCCGAAACGGCAATGCAAACACATTCCGGCCGCCGCCGGAAACAATCATAAACGGGACGCTCCCACTCCGGGGCGTCCCGTTTCCGTAAATCACTACGGCCGTCAGGCAACCATAAATTCCTGATGTTTTTTCATATCCTTGCAAACAGAAAGTCGGACTCCCGATTTGCAAAGCCACGTCTTTTCTCCAACATATACAAATGGTTGTGGCGGCTAAATTTCTTGCAGAAGCCGCAATTGCACTCGCTTCGACGCCGTTTCTCAGTCGAAAAGGGTTGACTGGCGGCCTGGATGCGAACGGTGAAGGTGGCTGTAGGCAAGGTCCGTAACCTCCCGCCCGCGCGGCGTGCGCTTGATGAAGCCTTCCTTGATCAGATAAGGCTCGTAGACCTCCTCGATAGTACCCGCGTCTTCGCCGAGTGCGGTGGCAATCGTGGAAAGGCCCACGGGGCCGCCCTTGAACTTGTCGATGATCGTAAGCAGAATCCGGTTGTCGATCTCGTCAAGCCCGTATTGGTCGATGTTGAGGGCTTCAAGGGCCTCGCGGGCTATCTCTATGGTGATGCTTCCGTCGCCCACCACCATCGCGAAGTCGCGCACACGCCTCAGGAGCGCGTTGGCGATGCGCGGCGTGCCGCGTGAACGCAAAGCGATCTCAAGCCCGGCCTCGTCGGTTATGCCCACGTCCAGAAGCCTTGCGGAACGGCGTATGATGCCGCAAAGGACATCGTGGCCGTAATACTCCAGATGGCAGTTGATGCCGAAACGGGCGCGCAGAGGAGCCGTCAGGAGGCCGCTCCGCGTGGTGGCCCCGACGAGCGTGAAAGGCGAAAGCGTCAGCTGCACGCTCTTTGCCCCCGGCCCCTTGTCGAGCAGTATGTCGATACGGTAGTCCTCCATCGCCGAATAGAGGTATTCCTCCACGATTGGGTGCAGACGGTGTATCTCGTCGATGAAAAGCACATCGTGCGGCTCCAGGCTCATCAGGATTCCGGCCAGGTCGCCCGGTTTGTCGAGCACCGGTCCGGACGTAACCTTGAAGCCCACCCCCATCTCGTTGGCCACGATGTTGGCGAGCGTGGTCTTTCCGAGCCCCGGTGGGCCGTGGAGGAGCGTATGGTCGAGCGGTTCGGAACGCAGCAGCGCGGCCTTCACGAAAATCCCGAGGTTGGAGATTATCTTCTCCTGCCCCGCGAAATCATCGAAAGCCAACGGACGCAGCGCGCGCTCGAAATCCCTGTCGTTCTCGCGCCGCCTCTCCTGCCCGCGTATGTCGAAATCCTCTGAACCCATGTCTGGAGCGGTTTCAAGCCCCTCTCAGGGCTTTTCGATGCAAAGGTAGGGAATTATTCCGAATCAGCAAAATGTGAGGCGAGAATGCGGGCTTTGGCGGGGCCGACAACGGCGGCGATTTCCTCCTCCGTGGCCTCCCTCAGGCGTTTTAGGCTCTTGAAATGCTTCATAAGAGCCCCGGCTGTTACGGGACCCACGCCTTTTATCTTATCCAATTCACTGGTTATCTGACCCTTAGAGCGTCTGAGGCGGTGATGCGTTATGCCGAAACGGTGGGCTTCGTCGCGCATATGCTGTATCACCCTGAGACTCTGGCTCTTCTTGTCGATGTAGAGAGGCAGATTGTCGCCGGGAAAGTAGATTTCCTCAAGCCGCTTGGCTATGCCGGCCAAAGCCACTTCGCCGCGTATGCCCAGCTCCTCGAATGCCTCCACGGCCGCATTGAGCTGCCCTTTGCCTCCGTCCACCACCACGAGCTGGGGCAACGGCTCTCCTTCGGCCATCATGCGGGAATACCGGCGGTGAAGCACCTCCTTCATCGACGCGAAATCATCGGCTCCTACCACTGTCTTGATGATGAAATGGCGGTAGTCTCGCTTGGACGGCTTGCCGTCGCGGAAGACCACGCAGCTCGCCACGGGATTCGTGCCTTGTATGTTTGAATTGTCGAAGCATTCTATATGGCGAGGCTCCGCCGCGAGCCGGAAATCGCTCTTCATGCGTTCCATAAGCCTGTCCACGCCGCGCTCCGGATCGAGAGCTTCTGCGGCCTTTTCCTTGTCGGCCATGTACTGCCTCACGTTCTTCATCCCTATGTCGAGTATCTTCTTGCGGTCGCCGCGCTGCGGAATGACGAACTCCACTCCGCCGAACTCGACATCCGGCACGAACGGCACTATCACCTTCGTGAATTCGCGGCTGAAACGGCGGGCTATTTCGGCAATGGCCATTGAAAGCAGCTCCTCGCGGGTCTCTTCGAGACGCTTGCGGAACTCAAGGTTGAGGCTCTGCACGACCGCGCCGCGGTGCAGATGCATGAAGCATACGAACGCGGAATCCCCGCTTTCATCGTAGGCGAACATGTCAAGCTCCCCCGTCTCCGGCGCGCCAATGACACTGCGGGCGTTGTAACGCTTCACGGCCTCGAACCTTTCCTTCACTGCCTGCGCCTCCTCGAATCTCCACTCATCGCTGAGCCGCCCCATCTCCTCCTGAAGCACGCGTTCGAGCTGCACCGTGTCGCCGTTGAGAATCTGGCGCACCCGGTCTACGTACACGCCGTATTCCTCCGGGGAAATCTTGCCGACGCAGCAGCCTCCGCATTTCTTGATATGGTAGTCGAGGCAGAGGCGGTATTTCCCCCTCGCTATCGAACGCTCTTCAAGGAAATGGCGGCAGCTGCGCAGAGGGAATATGTCGCGTATGAGCTGGAGCACCACCTTTGCCGACTGCACATTGCTGTAAGGGCCGTAATACTTTCCCGACTCCGACCTGTCGCGTGTCATGAAGACGCGGGGGAAAAGCTCTTTGGTGACCACAATCCACGGATATGACTTGTCGTCCTTGAGAAGGACGTTGTAGCGCGGCTGATACTCCTTTATCATCGCGTTCTCCAGATGGAGCGCATCTTCCTCGCTCCCGACGACGATGAACCGCATGTCAACTATGTTGCGGACAAGAAGGTTGGTGCGCGTGGAATCATGCCGGCGGTTGAAGTATGAAGCGACACGCCGCTTCAGACGCTTGGCCTTTCCGACATATATCACCTTGCCGTAACGGTCCACGTACATGTACACCCCGGGCAGATCGGGAAGATTCAGGATCTTCTCGCGAAGCTGCCTGCCGGGACGGTTGTTGAATATGTCATCACGCGTCCTGTCAGGCACTATCTCAAGGTCGAAACCTCCGATTTCATCAATAAGCCGCCCGGTGTCCGCTATCCTCGGCCCTATCGGTTCTCGGGGATTAGGCTCGGGATTCTTATCCGATGAAACCGGAGGTTCATTTCCGGTCGCCTCACACATATCAGTATTTCAGCAGAGACGTTATTTCAACGTCTTTCGGAAGGTTGTCGCGTCCGTGAAGGTCTGTAAGCTCCACGATGAAGTTGATGTAGATTTTCTTCGGATTCATCGACTTCACAAGCTCGTAACAGGCATTCATGGTGCCTCCGGTGGCGAGAAGGTCGTCATGAAGCACCACCACGTCATTCTCCGTGATCGCATCGCTATGAAGTTCAATGGTGTCAACTCCGTATTCTTTAGCATAGGCTTTCTTGACCGTAACGGCAGGCAGCTTTCCCGGCTTGCGGGCAGGCACGAATCCGCATCCCAGCTTATAGGCCATTATGCTTCCTCCTATGAATCCGCGCGATTCTATCCCAACGATCTTGGTTACGCCTTTGCCTGCATACAAGTCCGACACGAGGTCGCCCATCAGATGCAAGGCCTCCGGTTCTTTTATCAGCGTGGTGAGGTCGCGGAATATGATTCCCTTCGACGGGAAATCATACACGTCGCGGATGGTCGATTTCAGTTCTTCGATTGTCATGTCATTATATGTTTAAAGTTCTGTCTTTCTCTTTCTACGGGATTGTTCCACGTGGAACAATCCCGGGGCAACTCACTGAACATGGAGGCATTATCTGCCGAGCATCAGGAGCAGTATGTTTATGTCGGCAGGCGAGACTCCGGGTATGCGCGACGCCTGTCCGATGGTGCCGGGGCGTATGCGGGAAAGCTTCTGCCGCCCTTCGGTAGATATGGCCCTGAGGGATCCGAAATCATACCCGGCGGGTATCTTCACGTGTTCAAGCCGCAGGGTCTTGTCGGCAAGTTCCCTTTCACGCCTTATATAGCCTTCATATTTTATCAGTATCTCCGCAGCCTCCACAATCTCATCGCGTCTCGCCTCCTCTATCTTGCTTATACGTGATTTCAGCGGGGGAAGCATTCCGGCGAGAACTTCAAAATTGAGCTGCGGCCGCCTCAACAGGTCTGCCACCTTCAACGACGCTGTCAAAGGGGAAGTGCCGAGCGATTCCAGTCGGGCGTTAATTTCAGGCGAAGCCTTGACAAGCGTGGAAGCGCACCACTCCATCAACGAATCGCGTTCTTCCCTTTTCGACACCATCAGCCTGTGCCGCTCTTCCGTAGCGAGTCCTATTTCATAGCCTTTCGGAGTGAGACGCATGTCGGCATCGTCCTGACGCAGCAATATCCTGTACTCTGCCCTTGAAGTGAACATCCTGTAAGGCTCATCCACGCCTTTGGTAACAAGGTCGTCGATAAGCACGCCTATATAGGCCTCATCGCGCCCAAGCACGAAATCAGGCTTCCCGGCCACGCTGAGGGCCGCGTTCAATCCGGCCATCAGCCCCTGTCCAGCCGCCTCTTCATAACCAGTGGTTCCGCATATCTGTCCGGCGAAATAGAGGCCGGCTACCGATTTGGTCTCAAGCGTGTGGAGGAGCTGCGTAGGGTCGAAGAAATCGTATTCTATGGCGTATCCGGGACGGTAAAGCTCCACGTCCTTCAATGCCGGGATGAGCTTCAATGCATCGAACTGCACCTTCCACGGAAGGGAGCTGGAGAAGCCGTTGACATAGAATTCCTGTGTGGTCTCCCCCTCCGGTTCGAGAAAAAGCTGATGGCTTTCCTTGTCGGCAAACGTTACGATCTTGGTCTCTATGCTCGGGCAATAACGCGGCCCGATGCTTTCTATCTGGCCGTTGTAGAGCGGCGAATCGGCAAGGCTGGAATGCAGGAGGGCATGCACCTCAGGCGAGGTATGCACTATGTAGCAGTCCCGAGGGACAAGCGTCCTTCCCACTCCGGGAAGAAAAGAGAACTTGTGGAAATCCCGTTTCACCACCGCTTCCTCTTTGGCCATCCATACCGGGATGCCGGCTCCGGAAGCCGCTTTTTCACGGCCAATCACCTTGTCATCTCCGCCCTGCACTTCGACAAGGCCGTAATCAATCGAACGCCCGTCAAGGCGCACCGGAGTGCCCGTCTTCATCCTGCCGGACACAAACCCGAGCGACTTCAGCTGCCCGGTCATGCCCTCTACGGCATTCTCCGATATGCGTCCTCCCGGCACCTTCACGCGTCCGAAATGCATCATGCCGTTGAGGAAGGTGCCTGCCGTAAGCACCACTTTAGACGCTGAGAACCCGATTCCGAGGGCCGTCCGCACACCTTTCACAGATTTGCGGCCATCCTCTTCACTGATGTCGAGGGATACCACCGTGTCCTGAAACATGGATAGATTGTCAGTCGAATCGAGTATGCGCCGCCACGTATCTATGTATTTCGTGCGGTCGCTCTGCACCCGGGGCGACCACACAGCCGGCCCCTTGGAGCGGTTGAGCATGCGGAACTGGACTGCCGTAAGGTCGGCAACGATTCCCATCTGGCCGCCAAGGGCATCTATCTCCCTTACAATCTGGCCTTTTGCAATGCCGCCCACCGCCGGGTTGCACGACATCTGAGCCACACGGTTCATATCCGAGGTAATCAGAAGTGTCCGCGCCCCGAGCTTAGCCGAGGCCACTGCAGCCTCACACCCGGCATGGCCCGCGCCTACCACTATGACATCGTAATCATATATCATAACGCATCGTACATATCAAGGGCTTCATCCTCATGTCGTTCCATGACCTCTCTTTCTCCCGGTCCCTTGTCGTCGATTCCGCAAAGGTGAAGCACCCCGTGCACTATCACACGGAGCAGCTCTCGGCCGTAGCTCTCCCCCGCCGCCTCGGCATTCGTGCGCACCGTATCGAGCGAAATCAACATGTCGCCGCTTATCCGGCGCGGAGAAGAATAGTCAAACGTTATAATGTCGGTATAATAGTCATGGCCGAGAAATTCCCGGTTGGCGCGAATTATCTCATCATCGCCGCAGAAACAATAACTGACATTGCCGATTTCCCGCGAATGCGCGGCAGCCACCTCGCCGAGCCAAAGACACACTTTACGCTCGTCGATAATCGGCATATCGACACCATCAATCTGGAAAGTAATCATAAAACAATTGCATATTATATAACCCGCAAAAATACGAATAAATAAGCATTGGCACAATATCTTGACATTTTTTAAGGAGCTGAAATTTTTCTGAAACCACAACCGACACAAGAGAATCGCCATACAAACACCAATCAGACAAATACTTAAATCCCACAAACACCTTTTCAAAGGCCTTGAGAATCGAAAATACGGGCAATCACGGGGAGAAAGACGCGCATACTGGATTCTGAAAAACAAAAATCTTCGGAAAAGATACTAAAAATCCTTTGACCGGCTCTGCCGCGTTCAACCATAAGGCAGCCCGGCGCGTTTTACATCAACAAAACAGAAACTCGAAAAACAAAAAAACAGTAATTATGGACACCAACGACAAGGCACGCGCCGAAGCAGCCGTATCAAAAGAAGCGGCAAAAGTGAGCGCACAGGCAGCCAAAAAGGCCGCTGCCGACGAAATCAACTCAATCAAGGACAAAGCCCACGAGGCAAAGGAAAAAGGCAAAGACGTTATGGAAAACACAAAAAAGAATATTTCAGGAAAAGCCGAAGACGTGAAGGAGAAAGCCCACGGCTTCATGGACAACCTCAAAGACAAGGCCGCCGACTTGCTCAACAAGGGGGCGGACAAGGCTGCCGAACTCGCCGACAAGCTCGGCAAGTGAGCAGACACACCCCAGACGCCATCCAAGGCGCATCGTCTTCCCGGCGGTGCGCCTTCCGCGCCTTACAGACATCCCGACTGACGAATACCCCAAAGACATTTGCCTCATTGAACAAAAATCGCTATTTTTGCACCGTAAAGCAATCACACCATGCCCTCGGAAGCAGCAACAACCACTTTGTGCAATCCTTTGGAATCGGCATCATACGATGTCCCATTCCCAAATCCCATCATCGGCAAACGCTCATTCATAGACCTATTTGCCGGAATAGGAGGAATACGCATCCCATTCACTGAATTGGGATACAAATGCGTGTTTTCTTCAGAACTGGACAAAAATGCGCAACGTACATATTTTGCAAATTTCGGGGAACATCCTTACGGAGACATCACAAAAGAGATTACAAAACAGCAAATACCTGAACATTTCGACCTGCTTCTCGCAGGCTTTCCTTGTCAGGCGTTCTCAATAATGGGGAAAATGAAAGGGTTTGCCGACACAAGAGGCACGCTTTTTTTCGATGTGGCAACGATACTGGAGCGACATCAACCCCAAGCAGTTTTGCTTGAGAATGTGAAACAACTGACGACCCACGACCGTGGAAACACATTCGCCACCATCCTGAGCGTAATAAACCAATTAGGATACCATTACAAGTGGAAGGTGCTGAATGCCCTGGACTTCGGGTTGCCGCAAAAGCGTGAACGCGTAATCATCGTAGCATTCAGGAACAAGCATCAGACAGACGCATTTAGTTTCGACTTTGAAAAAAAGGACTACGAACTCGCATCGATTCTCGAGGACGACAGTCAAGTGGATGCGGCACTGTTCGCCTCAGAACATATAGTGCAGAAACGCAGACAACGCACATCCGGAAAGAACATATTCTATCCATCAGTATGGCACGAAAACAAAGCCGGCAACATATCCATACTGAACCACGCCTGCGCCCTGCGTACGGGCGCATCATATAATTACCTACTAATCAACGGTGTCCGCCGTCCTTCATCAAGAGAGCTACTGCGTTTTCAAGGGTTTCCCGACAAATTCAGGATAGCCGTCCCCCATGGAGAGATAAGACGCCAGACAGGCAACAGCGTTGCCGTGCCGATGATTAGGGAAATCGCAAAGAGAATAGACCTCATACTGGACACACATCAACACACAGACCGATAATCATGAACCATCCACGACTGAGAGACAACAGGCGTCTCAATTCTTTCGAGCCATACCCGTTGAATCAGCTGCCCGACGACCTTATAGTCAGAATCGGCGGTTATTTCACCTATCTCCTTTACACCGGACGCAGGGATTTCAGCGGAACAGACTGGGGAAACGCTTTCTCGGATGCAGTCAAAGGGACACACCTCGACTCACCGATAGGCATAGCTGACGTGGTTTTAGGCAAAATGGCATGGTCAATGAAAACTGTCAAGAATGCCAATCCATTCAATGCAAAATCAATAAGGCTGATAAGCGGCCGATGTTCTCCCGACTATTCTTATGGAATAGCAAATCCCCATCAAGACATACAGAAGACCGGACAGGCCGTGCTTGGCATATGGAACGAACGCATAAACATAGCACAAGACAATTATAATCCCATAAGGACTTCCGTCCTCATTCGGTCCGATGATCTTTTGTCGTTCACTTTGTTTGAAGAAGACAACCACCGATTCAGAACAAGCGACTTCATATGGGAAGTAAACCCAAACGGCAATCTCATAGGAATAGACACAAATACCGGAAAGGTGAAATTCACCTGGCAACCGCATGGTTCCCAATTTACAATCCACACCGTCGTCCCTGACGATGCCGTAAAATTCACAATCAAGCGTCCTCCCGTTCTTACGAAAGAAGACATTCTCGATAATCTGGAATTCGACGAATCTTGGGTCAAGATAATTAGGCAACACAACTGATACTCTGATGAGGATAGGATTCGACGGCAAACGCGCAGTGCGCAACATGACCGGACTCGGCAATTATTCCCGGCTCGTGGTGGAATCGCTCGCAAAGCGTTTCCCGGAGTCGGAATTCGACGTTTTCACGCCCGACATGCGTGAAAACCCTCGGCTCGAGACGCTGCTTCAGCTGCCCAACGTAAAGATGCGCCTGCCCGACACCAAAGGCCTTTTTGGCAAAGGGGCCTTATGGCGCACCTTCGGCATCTCTTCCCAAATCCGCAAAGAAGGGATAGACCTTTTCCACGGGCTGAGCAACGAGCTTCCCCTCAACATCAAGGCGGCCGGAATCCCCTCGGTGGTAACCATCCATGACGTGATATACAGGCGTCTTCCTGACTGCTATTCCCTGCCCGACCGCATCATCTACAATTTCAAATACGGCATCTCGTGCCGCATCGCCGACCGTATCATCGCCGTGAGCCAACGCACCAAAGACGACATAACAGAAATCTACGGCATCGACCCGGAAAAAATCGACGTGGTCTATCAGGGGTGCGCCGAGATATTCAAGCATACGGCCACCCGGAACGCTCTCGCCGAAGCACGCAGGAAATACCGCCTTCCGGAAAGGTACATCGTGCAGGTCGGCACGATCGAACGCCGCAAGAACCTCGAGCTGACCGTAAGGGCCCTTTCCGCGCTCCCTGCCGACGTCCACCTGGTGGCCATAGGGCGCGACCGCGGCTATCTCGCCCGGGTGATGGACATCGCACGGCGCAACGGCACTGCGCAGCGCATTCATGTCCTTGACTCTGTAAGCTTTGCCGAACTCCCGGCCATCTGCCAGCAGGCGGCGGCGGCGGCCTATCCATCGTTCTACGAAGGATTCGGCATCCCCGTCATCGAAGCCCTCGAAAGCGGCATACCCGCAGTGGCAGCCAAAGGCTCTTGCCTTGAGGAGGCCGGAGGAGAGGCGGCGTTCTACGTGGATCCCCACTCCCCGCGACAGATGGCAGAAGCCCTGAAGGCCGCCATTGCCGACGGCCCCGCCACAGTGAGCCGCATAGCTCTGGGGAAACGCCATGCCTCACGCTTCAACAATTCCGACATCCCGGCCAGGCTCGCGGAAGTCTACTCACGCACCATCGAAGGTTTCAGGCGTCAGAGGCCGGAACCATGACAGGTGTCTATAACTTTTTATTCAAAAAAATCTTAAAACCGCAGTTTCCGCTTGTAAACTGTTTGCTATTTTGAGTAACTTTACACTGATTTTACATCAATTTCCTTTTGTTCATCATGGATTCTCAATCATATCACATTCCGGCACTCCTGCCGGAAGCACTCAACGCCCTCGACATCAAACCTGAAGGCACATACGTGGACGCCACTTTCGGCGGCGGCGGACATTCGCGCGCCATCCTCGGCTGCCTCGGGGAAAGGGGACGGCTCCTTGCTTTCGACCAGGACATCGACGCAAAGGCAAACGCCTTGCCCGACAGCCGGTTTACATTCGTATACGCCAACTTCCGCCATATCTCAAATTTCCTACGCTACCACGGCATAAGCCACGCCGACGGCATACTCGCCGACCTCGGCGTGTCCTTCCATCATTTCGACGATGCAGCCCGGGGATTCTCGTTCCGTGCGGACGCGCCTCTCGACATGCGCATGAACCAGTCCGCGCCACGCACCGCCGCCGACATAATCGAGCAGTACGACCGGCAGCAGCTCATAAAGACACTGGCGGCGTTCGGCGACCTCAAGCGTCCCGCGCCGATAGCCGACGCCATAATCTCAGCCCGTGAGAAAGGCCCTCTGCAGACCACCGGACAATTGCTTGAGGCCGTGGCCCGGTGCGTCAACCCCAGACAGGAGAAGAAGGAACTCGCACAGATATTCCAGGCCCTCCGCATAGAAGTCAACGGCGAGATGGATGCCCTCGAGCAATTCCTGAAATCCACGCTCGCCGCCCTGAGGCCGGGAGGAAGACTTGCCATAATAACGTACCATTCGCTCGAAGACAGGATGGTGAAGAACTTCATGAAGAGCGGCAACATCGGCGGCGAGGTGGAAAAGGACTTCTTCGGACACGTCAAAACGCCTTGGAAACAGATCACCCGATCGCCGATCGTCCCCTCCGAGGACGAGACCGCACGCAATCCCCGAAGCCGAAGCGCAAAGCTACGCGCGGCAGAAAGGGTTCAGGAATAAGGCTTTGCCGCACCCCTGCCCAATCCCTCCAAAACCCTTGCTTATCGTATCCGACATCATCCAATCCATATTGCATCAATGGCAAAGAAAACCCCTTCAGCAAACCAGCAGCCACCGCAGGCCGGCTCCGCGTCCAGACCGACGTGGCTCAACGACCTGCGCTACGGCCGTTCCGTCTCGCTCAACTTCTTCAGGCGCAACGCATGGCTCCTGATAAGCATCATCGTGGCCCTCGTGGCCCTGATGGGACTGCGCTACAAGACCAAGACCAAGATGCAGGAGATAAAGGCACTCGAACGCGAACTCGTCCGCTCGGAAAGCGCGAAGCTGCAGGAAAAGGCCGACTACATGTCGCTCATCCGCGAGTCGGAGATGCAGAGGCTCGTGGACAGGCACGGCCTCGGCCTGACATTCCCCGAACAGCCCCCGTACACGCTGAGCTGCGACGAATGAGACGCCCGTCCCGCAAAAAACCGACGCCATGACTTCCAAAAAGAAAAACAACAAGACCAACATACTGATGCGCTACACGATGATTTCCATCGTGCTGCTGCTCATCTCATTCGGAGTTATATACAAACTCTTTGAGGCCACGATCATCGATGCCGGGGCGTGGAACGCCCGCGCGGAACGCGAACTCTCCAGAGTGGCCACGATCGCCCCTGAACGCGGCAACATACTGGCCGACAACGGCAACATACTGGCGTGCAACCTCAAGGTCTACGACATCATGCTCGACCTTCGCCACAACAAGATACGCAAACTGCGCCAGATACCGTGGCAGTCGATCGACTCGCTCGCCGACTCGCTCGACACCTACTTCCCGCGCCGCGCCGGACTGAACGCGCATCCCGACACGTTCGCCAAATACACATGGCACAAACGCCTCCGCGAGGAATTCGAGAAGAATCCCGAAAAACGCCGCACCAACCTCCGCATCGCGGCCAAACGCACGCTCGACGACTTCGAGAAGGTGCGCCGGTTCCCGTTCCTCAAAGACTTCAAAGGCTCCGGCTACAGGATTCCGGTCTACAAGAACGCACGCGACATACGCATCTACCCATACGGAAAGATGGCATACCGCTCCATAGGGCGAGTCAACGAGGACTTCCGCACAGGCGAGTTCCACGGATATTCCGGACTGGAGAAAGACCTCGACTCGCTGCTCTACGGCAAGCCGGGACGCACCAAGAAAGTGGCGCTCACGAGCGGCATAGCCAACTGGACCGACGTGCCGGCCATACGGGGCTACGACATAGTGACGACCATCGACATCGACCTCCAGGACATGCTCGAGCATGAGCTCCTGAAGGTCTGCACCGACGCAAAGGCCGAATGGGGCACAGCCATCCTGATGGAAGTGGCCACCGGCGAAATCAAGGCGGTCAGCAACATAGAGCTCCTCGCCGACGGCTCCTACGGCGAAGCCCTCAACCGGGCAGTGATCGGCTACGAGCCTGGGTCCGTGATGAAGCCCATATCGCTCATGATAGCGTTCGAGGACGGCCTGGTGAGGTCGGTCAACGACGTGGTGTCGTGCGCGCCGTTCCAGCGCACATCCGACCCTCACGGCAGCGGCATGAAAAGCATGAAGCAGGTGATCGAGCAGTCGTCAAACCCCGGCATCGCGCGCGTCATATTCCGAGGCTACGAGAAAGACCCGTCGAAATTCCACGACCGCCTCGCGTCGATAGGATTCTTCGAGCCGATGCGCTCCGGCATAGCCGACGAGGAGCGTCCGAGGGTGCGCAAGCTCCTGCCAAAGGACTCGCGCGGCAACAACATCACCATGACCGCGCGCCACCTCGACCTCGCCAGGCAGGCCTACGGCTACAACACCACGATTCCCCCGCTCTACACGCTCGCCTACTACAACGCCATAGCCAACGGCGGCGTCATGGTGCGCCCCCACCTCGTGCGCTCGCTGCGCGGCGAGGACGGACGCGACTCCGTGGTCGACGCCGGCTGCATACGCAAGCACGTGTGCAGCCCCGAGACGGCGGAGAAGGTGAAGCAGTGCATACGCGAGGTGGTCTGGGGCAAGCACGGCACGGCACGCCTCGTGCAGGACGACCGCGTGGAGATAGCCGGAAAGACCGGCACGGCTTATCCCGTCGAGAAAGGCGCCTACAACCACGCCAAACGCCGCTACGCCTTCGCAGGGTTCTTTCCCTACGCCAAACCGAAATACAGCTGCATGGCCCTCGTGCTCGGCCCTTCCGGCAACAGCGCGAACCGCACTTCCGGACAGGTGGTGAAGAACATCGCCCTGAAGATGTACAGCCGGGGCATGCTCGGCAACATATCCAACTATGCCCAGCAGCTCTCCCCCTCCACCCCGCTCCTCGCCGCCTCCACCGCATCGTCGGACTCACAGGTGAGCAAGGCCCTGAAAGCGAGGGGGACACGCAAAATATCGGCCGCGCAGCCTGCCGCCGGCCTCCGCACAGTGCCCGACGTGAGGGGCTACGACGCCCCTTCCGCCATCCGGATCCTCGAACGCGCCGGGCTCAACGTCAACGTGGAAGGCTCCGGACGAGTGGCCTCGCAGTCGCTGCCTCACGGCTCGCCTTTCCGCAAAGGGCAGAAAATACTGCTGAAACTGAGGATTTAAGAAACTTTTTTCGTAATTTTGCAGGTTATTTAGGCCCGCGCACTGCGCGCAGTGCCGCATCACAAAAACAGAAACAAGCAGATGGATAAATTATCACGTCTTCTGAAAGAGATAAAGACCCTTGAGGTGATAGGCGACACGGACAAGAACATCGTCAGCCTCGAAAGCGATTCGCGCAAAGCCACGAAAGAGGGCATGTTCGTCGCCGTCCGGGGCGTAACCACCGACGGACACAAATACATACCCGTCGTGGCAAGCAACCACGTCGGCGCGATCGTGTGCGAAGAGCTCCCCGCATCGCTCCAGAAGGGAATCACCTACATCCGCGTCGCCGACTCTTCGGTGGCCCTCGGGCAGCTCGCCTCGGCATGGCACGACCATCCGTCGTCGAAGCTGAAGCTCGTCGGAGTAACCGGAACCAACGGAAAGACCACCACGGCCACCCTGCTCTACGAGATGGCACGTCTCGAAGGCTACAAGGCCGGACTGCTGTCCACCGTCTGCAACTACATCGAGGGGCGCGCCGTGCCGGCCACGCACACCACGCCCGACCCGCTGACGCTCAACGCGCTGCTGGCCGAGATGGCAGAGGCCGGATGCGACTACGCGTTCATGGAGGTCAGCTCACACGCCGCCGAACAGCACCGCATAGCCGGACTCACGTTCGCCGGAGGCGTGTTCTCCAACCTCACGCGCGACCACCTCGACTACCACCACACGGTGGACAACTACATGCGCGCCAAGAAGAAGTTCTTCGACATGCTCCCTCCCGAAGCCTTCGCCCTCATCAACGCCGACGACAAGTCGGGCCGGTTCATGGTGCAGAACACCAAGGCAAGGGTGCTGACCTACTCGCTGCGCACCGACGCGGATTTCCGGGGGCGCATCGTCGAGACACGCCTCGACGGCACCCTGCTCCAGCTCAACGGGAAGGATGTGGAAGTCCTCTTCACGGGACGATTCAACGCCTACAACCTCACGGCGGTCTACGGCGCATCAGTCCTCACAGGCTTCGACCCCGGTGAAGTGCTCGTCAACATGAGCCGCCTCGTCCCGGTGGCGGGACGCTTCCAGACTTTCCGCTCGCCGAAAGGGGTAACCGCCATCGTGGACTACGCCCACACACCCGACGCGCTCGTCAACGTCCTCGACACGATACGCGAAATCGTAGGCCCCGACGGGCGCATCACCACCGTCGTGGGCGCGGGAGGAGACCGCGACCACGGCAAGCGGCCGCAGATGGCACAGGAATCGGCATGCCGCAGCGACCGGCTCGTGCTAACCGCCGACAACCCGCGCTCCGAAGACCCTGCCGCCATCATCGCCGACATGAAGGCCGGCCTGAGCGAAAGCGAGCTGCGCCGCACCCTCGTCATCGCCGACCGCCGCGAAGCCATACGCACGGCCATACTCACCGCCTCGGAAGGCGAAGTGGTGCTTGTGGCCGGAAAAGGACATGAGACATACCAGGAAACCAACGGCGTGCGCCACCACTTCGACGACCGCGAGGAAGTGCGCGACGCATTGGCGCAGCTTTAAGGGAGGCGCGTCTCATCTGCCGTCAATCAAACCGTTTTCCTTCTTACTTTCACAGACTTTATGCTTTACGCTCTATTTCAATACTTTGCCGACAGCGACTTCCCGGGACATCACCTGATGGACTACATTTCGTTCCGCTCCGGCATCTCGCTCGCCATCGCAATGGTGTGCGCCCTCTTCTTCGGGCAGACCATCATCCACAGGCTCCAGAAGAGGCAGATCGGCGAGACCGTCCGCAACCTCGGCCTCGAAGGCCAGATGAAGAAGACCGGCACGCCGACGATGGGAGGAATCATAATCATCCTCTCCATCCTCGTCCCATGCCTGCTCGTGGGCAACCTTTCCAATGTCTACATGATCCTGATGCTCGTGTCCACCGTCTGGATGGGCTGCATCGGCTTCCTCGACGACTACCGGAAGCTCAAATACCACAACAAGGAGGGGCTGAAGGGGAAATACAAAATCACCGGACAGGTGGGCCTCGGGCTGATAGTAGGCCTGACGATGTGGCTTTCCCCGTCGGTGGTGATGCGAGAGAACGCCGAGGTGGTCAACGAGCGCAGCAACGAAATAGAGGTGGTCCACCATGCCCAGCCCGAAAAGTCGCCGCAGACCACGATTCCCTTCGTCAAGAACCACAACTTCAACTATGAATGGCTCACCGGATGGATCAACGACAAGGAGGCCGCCCGGACGCTCGGATGGATAGTCTTCGTGTTCGTGGTGATATTCGTGGTGACGGCGGTGAGCAACGGCGCCAACCTCACCGACGGCCTCGACGGCCTCTGCGCAGGCACGTCGGCCATAATCGGGGTCGCCCTCGCCATCATGGCCTACCTCGGCGGAAACGTGATATATTCCGGCTACCTCAACATAATGTACATCCCCGGCTCCGAAGAGCTGGTGGTGTTCGCAGGCGCGTTCATAGGCGCACTGGTCGGATTCCTGTGGTACAACGCCTTCCCCGCCCAGGTTTTCATGGGCGACACCGGAAGCCTCACCATAGGCGGCATACTCGCCGTCTTCGCCATCCTCATACGCAAGGAGCTGCTGATACCGCTGCTCTGCCTCATATTCTTCATCGAAGACCTTTCGGTGATGACGCAGGTGGCGTATTTCAAATACACCAAGGCAAGGACCGGAAACGGAAAGCGCGTCTTCAAGATGACGCCGATACACCACCACTTCCAGAAGCCGGCCGAAGGCTCCGACTGCCTCGTGAAGTTCCCCCACAACCCGATCCCGGAGTCAAAGATCGTAACGCGCTTCTGGATCGTGGGAATCCTGCTGGCGGCACTCACGTTCGTAACCCTCAAGATACGCTGACAAGTCTCAGCACGGCCCGCGCGGCCCACCGACCAATCAATTTATGGACAGAATGGAAAAACTGATAATACTCGGAGGCGGGGAAAGCGGCGCGGGAGCCGCAGTCCTCGGAAAAGTGAAAGGCTTCGACGTCTTCCTGAGCGACGCCGGGCCGATAAAGCCGGAATACCGCGACCTGCTCGCCAGGCACGGCGTGGATTTCGAAGAAGGCGGACATTCCGCGCAACGGATTCTTCAGGCCGACCTCGTGGTGAAAAGCCCCGGGATACCGTCCACCGCGCCGCTCGTGGAAAAGCTTGCGGGAAAAGGCGTCCCAGTGATTTCCGAAATAGAGTTCGCCGGACGCTACACCGACGCGAAGATGGTCTGCATCACCGGTTCAAACGGAAAGACCACCACCACGCTCCTCACATACCACATACTCAAGGAAGCCGGGCTCAACGTCGGCCTCGCAGGGAACGTAGGCAAGAGCCTCGCGCTCCAGGTGGCGTTGGAACACCACGACATCTACGTCATAGAGCTTTCAAGCTTCCAGCTCGACAACATGTACGACTTCAAGGCCGACATCGCCGTCATAATGAACATAACGCCCGACCATCTCGACCGTTACGACCACAAGATGGAGAACTACGTGGCCGCCAAGTTCCGCATCCTGCAGAACCAGACCAAGGACGACTACTTCATCTACTGGCAGGGAGACCCCGTGGTGCGCCGCCAGATACGGCAGATACAGTCCGAGGCCATGCAGATGCCGTTCAGCGAGACGGAGCTTCCCGGCTCGGCGGCCTACGTCGATGACGGCATCGTGCGCTTCAGGACGCCGCAGGAGGTCTGGGAGATACCGCGCGACAGGCTCGCCCTCACCGGACTGCACAACCTCTACAACTCCATGGCCGCCGGACTCTCCGCATCGCTGCTCAACATCAGGAAGGAGAAGATACGCCGCGCGCTCGAAGACTTCGAAGCCGTGGAGCACCGCCTCGAATACGTGGCCACCGTCGACGGGGTGCGCTACGTCAACGACTCGAAGGCCACCAACGTCAATTCCACGTGGTACGCCCTCGAAAGCATGACCACGCCCACCGTCCTCATCCTCGGAGGAAAGGACAAGGGCAACGACTACACGGAAATCGAACCGCTCGTGACGGAGAAGGTGAAGGCGATAGTCTGCATGGGAGCCGACAATTCCAAGCTCCTCGACTTCTTCGGAGGGAAAGTGAAGGAGATGCGCGACACGCATTCGCTCCGCGACGCAGTGGCGGCATGCCGCGAAATCGCCTCCGAAGGCGACACCGTGCTCCTCTCGCCTTGCTGCGCCAGCTTCGACCTCTTCAAGAGCTACGAAGACCGCGGACGGCAGTTCAAGGCGGAAGTGCGCGGATGCCAGGGCGTTCCAGGCTCCGGAAACCAATAGACCCAGAGAAGACACAGAATGGCAAACGAATCCATGGTTCCGGGCGGCAGCGGGCGCGTGGTGGTACGCGAGACCATCGACGGCGTGCCTGTGGAGGAGGCCGCAGGCCGGCAGCGCGCACGGCAGAAGCCGCAGCCGGGCCGTCAGGTGGCGGCACGCCGTCCCGACACGTACATATGGGGCATATACCTCTCCCTGCTGCTCATCTCGGTAATCGAGCTTTTCAGCGCATCGTCAACCGAAGTGAGGGCAAGCAACGTCTACGCCCCGCTCATCAGGCACTGCGTATTCCTCGGTGGAGGGCTGCTCATAGTGCTCACCTTCCAGAAGATACACTATTCCGTCTTCCGCAAGCTGGCATGGCCGATGGCCATCCTCTCGCTCGCCCTCCTGCTCCTGTCATCCGTGGCGGGAGTGGAAATCAACGGCGCGCAGCGGGCCATACAGATGGGCCCGATCACCATCCAGCCCCCGGAGATAGTGAAGCTCACGGTAGTCCTGCTCCTGGCCGGAGTGCTGGCACGCAACCAGATTCCGGGCGGGGTGAGCATGAAAGGCATAGCCACGGCGTCGGTCATAGTGATGGTGTTCAGCATATTCGTGCTTCCCAACGGACTGACCAACCTGCTCATACTCATCGGCGCGAGCGGATGCATGTTCATGATAAGCGGCATGAAGATCCGCACCATATTCCTTGTGCTGGCAATCTACTGCCTCTGCGGAGGACTCGCCTACGCATTGCGGTCGGCGAGCGCAGCCGACAGGCAGTTCGACGCAATAGCGGCACAGGCGACCGGAGGCGCGGAAAGCTCCGCCGCCCCTTCGATAGGACGTGAGCATACGCAGAAGAACCGCATAGCCCGCCATCTCAAAGGCGTCTCCCCCACCGACACGATCGACGACCTCAACCGCCAGGTGTTCTTCTCAAAGTTCGCCCTGGCCAACGGCGGCGTCCACGGACGCGGCCCCGGCAACTCCCGAGAAAGCGCACGCCTTCCCCTCGCATTCTCCGACTACATATATTCCATCATAGTCGAGGACACCGGATTCATCGGAGGCCTCGGGCTGCTGCTCCTCTACCTCTGCCTGATAGGCCGTGCCGGCATCGTGGCGTCGAAATGCACGAGGGCGTTCCCCGCGCTGCTCATCATGGGATGCGCGCTGCTCATCGTGCTCCAGGCCCTTGTCCACATGGCCATCGTAACAGGGCTGGCGCCGGTGAGCGGACAGCCGCTGCCCTTCATCTCAAAGGGGGGCACGTCGATACTCGTCATGTCGGCGGCGATAGGCATGATGCTCTCTGTGAGCCGCTACGGCACCACCCGTGGCAACAAGAAGCAACAGAACGCCGAAATCAGCCAGCTGCCCGACGACCTTCAGGCGGCCAACCCGATGCAGATCGGGTCTTAGAGTGTGTTTCAGGCTTTTAGAGATTTTTCAGAATGGACGACAAAAGAAAACCCAGGATACTCATAAGCGGCGGCGGCACGGGGGGACACATATTCCCCGCCGTGGCCATCGCCAACGCTCTGCGCCGCCGATGCGGCGCGGAAATCCTCTTCGTAGGCGCCGAAGACCGCATGGAGATGGAAAAGGTGCCTGCGGCGGGCTATCCCATCAAGGGGCTGCCCGTGGCGGGGTTCGACCGCAAGAACCTGCTCAGGAACTTCGCCGTGGTGCTGAAGCTGCGCAAGAGCATGGCCATGGCCCGCCGGATAGTCAGGGACTTCAGGCCTGACATCGCCATAGGCGTGGGCGGCTACGCCTCCGGGCCGACGCTGAAAGCGGCCCAGAAGGCCGGAATACCCACTCTCCTGCAGGAACAGAACTCCTACGCCGGGGTCACCAACAAACTGCTGGCAAAGAAGGCCGGACGCATATGCGTGGCCTACGGAGGAATGGAACGCTTCTTCCCGGCCGACCGCATAGTCAAGACCGGCAACCCCGTGCGCGCCGCCCTGCTTGAGCCGCGTCCGCAGGAGGAAGCCCGCCTGAGCTTCGGGCTGAAGCCCGACAGGCCTACCCTGCTGGTGGTGGGCGGAAGCCTCGGGGCGCGCACCCTGAACGAGTCAATGGAAAACGGCCTCGGAAAGCTCGTGGCCGCCGGGATACAGGTCATCTGGCAGACAGGCAGGCATTTCGGCGACCGCGCCGTGAAAGCCGCCCAAGGCCGGGAAGGCGTAACCGCCACTGAATTCATCACCGACATGGCGGCGGCCTACGCCGCAGCCGACCTCGTGGTGTCGCGCGCCGGAGCCGGCTCCATCAGCGAGCTTGAGCTGCTCGGCAAGCCGTGCATCCTCGTCCCCTCGCCCAACGTGGCCGAAGACCACCAGACGAAAAACGCCCGTGCGCTCTCCGACGCAGGCGCGGCGTTGCTCGTAAGCGACGCGGAAGCCCGCGAGAAGCTTATACAGACCGTGCTGGACACGTTCTCCGACAAACCGGCCATCCGGGCCATGGCCGAAAAGATAAAGAGCCTCGCGCTCCCCGGAAGCGACGACAGGATAGTGGACGAGGCCCTCGCCCTGATAAACGCAAAACCTTAGCCCTCCACGCGCCTCGTCCCAAGGCGCGGAAAACCATGTGAAAATCAGAACAACAAACTCAAACACACCCTTAGGCTGCAATGGTGAAGAACATTTTTTTCGTCGGTGCCGGAGGCATCGGAATGGCAAACCTCGAACGTTATTTCCTTTCCAAAGGGCACAACGTGGGCGGATACGACCGCACGCCGTCTGAACTGACCGACGCGCTGCGGCAGGAGGGCGCCCGCATCTTCTTCGACGACGACCCTTCGCTCATCGGCCCGCAATGGCGCGACCCTGCCGACACGCTCGTGGTCTACACCCCGGCCGTGCCCGCCGACAACCGCGTCCTCTCAAGTTTCCGGGAGGGAGGGTTCGAGGTGATAAAGCGCGCCGCCCTGCTCGGGAAGATAACCCACGACTCCGACGGCATCTGCGTGGCAGGCTCCCACGGCAAGACCACCGTAAGCTCCATGGCCGGACTGATCCTGCACCGCGCCCGCACGGGATGCAACGCGTTCCTCGGCGGGATACTCCGCAACACCGGCAGCAACCTGCTGCTCTCCCCCGGCTCGAGGTTCAGCGTGATAGAGGCCGACGAATACGACCGCTCATTCCACCACCTCTCCCCTTTCATAGCCGTCGTAACCTCGACCGACCCCGACCATCTCGACATCTACGGCAACGAGGAGAACTACCTCGACGCGTTCGCGCATTTCACGTCGCTCATCCGCCCCGGCGGCACCCTCATCCTCCACACCGGGCTGAAGATGCGCCCCAGGGTGCAGAAAGGCGTAGGCATACTGACCTATTCCGCAGGCGACCCGGAGGCCGACTTCCACGCCGAAAACGCCAGATATGAGGACGGAAGGCTTCTGTTCGACCTGAAAACCCCTGAAAACACAATCAGAGACGTGGAGGTGGGAGTCCCGGTGGAAATCAACATCGACAACGCCGTGGCCGCAGCCGCAGCCGCGCTCACGGCCGGAGCAACGCCCGAAGAGGTGAAGTCGGGACTGGCCGCGTTCATGGGGGCAAAACGGCGGTTCGAGTTCTGGCTGCGTCCTGAAGGAGGGAAAACTCCGGTGCTCATCGACGACTACGCCCATTCCCCCAACGAAGTCCTCGCCTCCATCCGTTCTGTGAGGAAGCTCTACCCCGGCAAGAAGCTGAGCGTAATCTTCCAGCCCCACCTCTACACGAGAACGCGCGACTTCGCCCCGGAATTCGCCGCCGCGCTTTCGGAAGCCGACGAGGTGATCATGCCTGAAATCTACCCGGCACGCGAAGAACCCATACCAGGAGTGGATTCCCTGCTGATACTCAACGACGTGAAATCGCCTGAAAAAATCCATTGCAGACGGAAAAATTTGCTCGACTTGGTAAAAAATCGTAACTTTGAAATCTTAATGACCTTGGGAGCGGCCGACATCGACCGTCTGCTTCCGGGGATTCACGACATACTCAGCGTCCGCGCAAAAAGCTGACTTATGGGCAAAACGATAGTCAAATGGATGATACTGACCGCATTGCTTACCTGCACCGTGATTCTTACGGTATGGGCGGGCAACCGTGCGCAAGCATCCATGTGCCAAGGAATCGAGGTTGTGGTCGAAGGCGGCGACCCTCGCGGCGCGGCCCGCACCCGGCGCGGGGTCTACAACGAGGTGCTGCGCTTCGACAGCCATCTCCTCCAGAAGCGCGCCGCAAGCATCAACATCCTCGCCCTCCAGCAGCACCTCTCCCGCATCAGCAACTTCGAGAGCGTAAGCTGCCTCGTAACCTCGCAAGGCAAGCTGAGGGTGACGGTGGTGCCGATGATTCCCGAAATACGCGTATTCGACGGCAACGAAAGCTACTACATCAACAAGGACGGCAAGCGCATCGCCGCCAACGCCGAGTTCTTCGCCGACGTGCCCGTGGTGCGCGGACGGTTCACGAAAGACTTCCCTCCCACCTCGGTGCTTCCCGTGGTGCGCTTCGTGCGCAACGACTCCACGCTCAAGCATCTCGTGAGCATGTTCGAGGCCAAAGACGCCGACGACATCCTGCTCATCCCGAGGGTCGCGGGCCACGTCATCAACTTCGGCGACGCCTCCGGCCTCGAACGCAAACGGCGCGCGCTAATGGCGATTTACCGCAACGTGATGCCCTACAAGGGATGGGAGGAATACGACACAATCTCGGTGAAGTTCCGGGGACAGGTCGTGGCCACGCGGCGCGACAAGTCGGCTGCCGCCCATTCCGCAGTGCTGACCGAGGAGGCCGACCTCGAGGAAGCCTCGCTCGCCGCACATTCCGGAGCCGTCAGGGCAGACATCGGAGCCGCCAACGACTCCACGCAGTCCGTCAATGAAAAACGAAAAACGAAAACGAACACATGAACAACGAACGATACATAGCCGCACTGGAAATCAGCAGTTCCAAGATAATCGGAGCCGTGGGCCGCGCCCGCCCGGGAGGCCAGACCGACGTGCTCGCCATAGAAAGCGAGAAGTCGGACGACTGCGTGCACTACGGCATAATCCAGAACCTCGAGGAGGCCGCCGCACGTATCCGCAGCGTGATAAGCAAGCTTGAAAGCAAGCCGGAAGTGGCCCCGCGCAAAATCAGGAGCGTCTACGTGGGACTCTCCGGCCTGTCGCTCCATTCGGTGATCACCAACGTGGACGTGCGTCTTCCGGAAGAGACCGAAATCACCGACTCGGTGCTCGACACGCTGCGCGACAAGGCCCTCACCTCCACCGTTGACAGCGACTATGAGGTGATAGACGCCGTGCCGCGTTCGTTCAAGATAGGAAAGCTGGAGACCACCACCCCGAAAGGCTCCATAGGCCAGGACGTGTCGGCCACATACGACCTCATCGTGTGCCGCCGGGAAATGTGCCGCAACATAAGCCGCACCCTCCCCGAAAAGCTCGGCATACGCAGCGAGGGGTTCATCGTAACCGGCATGGCGACCGGCCACATACTCCTCTCCGACGAGGAGAAACGCCTCGGATGCATGCTCGTGGACATAGGCGCGGAGACATCGACGATAAGCATATACAGATACGGCCACCTGCAGTTCTTCGCTACGCTCCCGCTCGGAGGGCGCAACATCACCCGCGACCTCACAAGCCTCAACATGCTCGAACAGAGAGCCGAGGAGATAAAGCGCACGTCAGGCAACGCCATAGCCTCCGAAAACCCGCCGCAGCTCAACCTCAACGGCCTTAAGCTCAGCGACGTGAGCAACATCATCGTGGCCCGTTCGGAGGAAATCGTAACCAACATAATCGAGACGATAAGCCACGCCGGGCTAAAGGAGAACGACCTTCCCGGAGGCATAGTCTGCATCGGCGGGGGAAGCAAGCTCAACGGCATGCTCGAGCTGATAGCCAACAAGAGCAACCTCCCCGTAAGGCGCGGGCAGCTCCCGTCCTACGTCCGCCTCGAGGACATGCGCACCTCGTCGGCAGACTCCATCCAGGTGGCAAGCATACTCTACGAAGGCGCGACGCTCAACGACGCCGAATGCCTCGAAACGCCCCAGAAGGCGGAAATCCCCGTAACGGGGACCGCAAACGCGCCGGCGGACGAACGCACCGGCGCGGCCGGCCCGGAGACGCAGATGCCGCCGAAGCCTCGCCGGCGCGGCCTGTTCGACAGGATAAAGCAAGGGATAGGCGGATATTTCCGCCCCGACGACGAAGACGACTCCGACCTCTATTAACCACCGATTACACCAATCCTTCATGGACAACGCAATACACAGCAACGACATAACCGACGGAAGCAGCTTCGACAACTTCGATTCGGAAGCCATAATCAAAGTGATCGGAGTGGGCGGAGGCGGAGGAAACGCGGTCAACTACATGTACCGCCAGAACATCCCCTACGTCAACTTCGTCGTGACCAACACCGACAAGCAGGCCCTCAACAAATCCCCGGTGCCAAACAAGCTGATTCTCGGCTACCAGATCACCAAGGGGCGCGGAGCCGGCAACAAGCCCGAAGTGGGACGCGAATGCGCCGAGGCCTCGGCCGACGAAATACGCAGGCTGTTTGAAGACCAGACGGAGATGGTCTTCATCACCGCAGGCATGGGCGGAGGCACCGGCACCGGTGCGGCTCCGGTCGTGGCGCGCATAGCCAAAGACGCTGGGATGCTCACCATAGGCATAGTCACCGTACCCTTCTTCTTCGAAGGGGAAAGCAAGATACTCAAGGCCCTCGACGGAGCCGAAGAGCTGAAGAAGCATGTGGACGCGCTCCTCGTGATCAACAACGAGAACCTCGTGGAGCTTTACAAGGACTACAGCCTCTTCAACGCCTTCGAAAAGGCCGACGACACGCTGGCCAACGCCGCTCGCTCCATATCGGAGATAATCTCGGAGGAATGCTTCATCAACGTTGATTTCCAGGACGTGAAGACAATCCTGAAGGACAGCGGCACGGCAATCATCTCCACCGCCTGCGGCGAAGGCGAACACCGCGTGAGCGACGCCATCAACAACGCGCTCCACTCCCCGCTCCTCAAGCGGCACGACATCAAGACGTCCAAGAGGCTCCTGTTCAAGTTCTCCTGCGCACGCGACGCCGACCATCCGCTGCAGGCAAGCGAGATAAACGAAATCACGCGTTTCACCTCCGAACTCCCCTCCACCATCGACGTGAAATGGGGAATCGCCGACAACCCGGAACTGGGCGACAAGGTGAAGATCACCGTCCTGGCCTCAGGCTTCGACGTAACGCTCCGCGAAGCCAACCGCGGCGAGAACGGCAAGGATAAGGATGAGATAATCTTCGGAAGCGACCTGGACAACACCAAGGACGTGCCGGCGTCGAAGGCCGAGTCGCGCGAGGCGATAGAGGAATTCTACGGGGCGGACAAGGTGCGCCAGAAGAAGAAGAACGACGACCGGCAACGCTACGTGGTGCTGACCCCCGACCTCTACGACGACCACGAGGTGATAGCCCTCATGGAACGCACGCCGACCTACAACCGCGACCAGTACACAAAAGACCTCATCCGCCAGGCCGCCGAGACCGCCAAGAACGAGAAGGCGGGCATACGCATGCCCGAAAACCGCCCGTCCGACCTGCGCGGCGGTGGCGCGATAACATTCGGCGACATCGACGACTGACGCGGCACGACGCATCATCACCACAAACAGACCGCTCCCCTCCCGCTAACAAGAAAAAAGATGGAAAAAGACATAAGGATGGAAAATACATTCCAAATGGTGGCCAAGACTTTCAAGGGCCTCGAAGAAGTGCTGCGCGACGAGCTGATCGCGCTCGGCGCACAAAACGTAGAAATCGGCCAAAGGATGGTGAGCTTCGAGGGCGGCCTTGAGATGCTCTACAAGGCCAACCTCTGCTGCCGCACCGCGCTCAGGATACTGAAGCCGATAGTGAAGTTCACGGCCTCCAACCCCGACGAGCTTTATGACGAGGTGCGCGACATAGAATGGGAAAAGTACATGGGTGTGGACTCCACCTTTTCCATCGACTCGACGGTGAACAGCGCGGACTTCACCCACTCCAAGTTCGTGACGTACCGCGTGAAGGACGGAATAGCCGACCATTTCACCGACCTCTACGGCCGCCGTCCGTCCATACGCCTCACGGGGGCCGACCTGATGCTCAACGTGCACATATTCGAGAACCGCGTAACGATTTCGCTCGACTCGAGCGGCGAACCGCTCAACCAGCGCGGCTACCGCATAGAATCCACAAAGGCACCGCTCAACGAGGTGCTCGCCGCCGGAATCATAATGAAGACCGGATGGCGGGGCGACTCCAATTTCGTGGACCCGATGTGCGGCTCCGGCACGTTCCTGGTGGAGGCAGCCCTGATCGCCGCCAACATCAACCCCGGAATCTACCGCGACAGCTTCGCCTTCGAGCGTTGGGACAACTTCGACCGTGAGCTTTTCGAAAGCCTGTACAACGACGACAGCGGCGAACGCGAATTCAAGTTCCGCATCTTCGGCGGCGACATAGACCCCGAAGCCGTGGCAATCGCCAGGGCCAACATCAAGAGAGCCCGCGTGGACGGGATGGTGGAGCTGGTGTGCAAACCGTTCGAGGAATGGGAGACGGCTCCGGAATCAGGAATACTGATCACAAACCCTCCCTACGGAGAACGTCTCAAGTCGGACGACATTCTCGACATGTACCGCCGCATAGGCACCGAGCTGAAACAGGTCTTCAAAGGCTACCACGCCTGGATTCTCGGATATGAGGACGAGCACTTCACGTCGATAGGCCTGAAGCCGTCGGTGAAGTTCCCCATACTCAACGGCGCGCTCGAATGTTCCCTGAGGGAGTACGTGCTCTTCGACGGCAAATACAACGAGTTCAAGGCCGAAGGCGGAAGCGTCCGCAACGAGGAGTTCGACCGGGGCGACCGCACGAAAGTGAAGCATCTTTCCGACAGGGAATGGGAACGCGAGACCCGCAAGTTCTCCGACAACAAAGACCGGGGAGAACGTCCTGAAAGAAAACGCTTTGAACGCCGCCGGGACGATGACCGCAAGGACTTCCGCCGAGACGACCGCAAGGACTTCCGCCGCGATGACCGCAAGGATTTCCGCAGGGACGACCGCAAGGACTTCCGCCGCGATGACCGCAAGGACTTCCGCCGCGATGACCGCAAGGATTTCCGCAGGGACGACCGCAAGGATTTCCGCAGGGACGACCGCAAGGATTTCCGCAGGGACGACCGCAAGGACTTCCACAGGGACGACCGCAAGGATTTCCGCAGGGACGACCGCAAGGATTTCCGCAGGGACGACCGCAAGGACTTCCGCAGGGACGACCGCAGGGACGACCGCAGGGACGACCGCAAGGACTTCCGCCGCGAATACAAGCCAAGATTCGGGGACGGCCGTCAGGAGACGGAGCAGAGGCATAAAGCCCCTCGCCGCGACGAGACAGGGACTTACAAAATCTTCAACAACGGCCCGACGCTTCCGGAATCGTCGGCCACGGTATTCTCAGCCGTGCCAATAAGGTCGCGCCGCTCGTTCCTCCAGAAAATACGCGACAAGCACGCCGGGGAAAACGAAATCAAAGAACAGGAAGGCTAAAAAACTCCAGACAACCTCTTACATCACAATAAATGAAACAGAACTTGAGAATCCTCCTCCTCGGTTCAGGCGGACGCGAAGCCGCCATGGCATGGAAGATATTGCAGAGTCCGCGCACCGAGAAGCTTTTCGTGGCTCCGGGCAACGCCGGGACTGCCGACCACAACGTCTCTCTCGACCCGATGGACTTCGATGCCGTGGAACAGTTCGTGGAGCAGAATTCCGTCGATATGGTGGTAGTAGGCCCCGAACAGCCGCTCGTGGCCGGAATAGCCGACCGTTTCGCAGGCTCGGGCGTGAAGGTGATCGGCCCGGAAGCCAAGGGGGCCATGCTCGAGGGAAGCAAGGAATTCGCCAAGGAATTCATGTTCAGCCACGGGATACCCACGGCACGGTTCATGACCGTCACCACCGACACGGTGGACGAGGGCTACAATTTCCTCGAATCGCTCAAACCGCCTTACGTGCTCAAGGCCGACGGACTCGCCGCCGGCAAAGGGGTGATAATACTGCAGTCGCTGGCCGACGCCAAAGACACGCTGGCCGACATGCTTGAAGGCATGTTCGGGCAGGCATCATCCACCGTCGTGATAGAGGAGTTCCTCAGCGGCATCGAATGCTCTGTCTTCGTGGCCACCGACGGGGAAGAATACAGAATCCTTCCCGTGGCCAAAGACTACAAACGGATAGGCGAGGGGGACACCGGGCCAAACACCGGCGGAATGGGAGCCGTATCGCCGGTGCCGTTCGCCGACGGCGAATTCATGGACAGGGTGGAACGCAGCATCGTCCAGCCGACACTCGAAGGGCTAAGGGCCGACGGAATTCCCTACAGCGGTTTCCTCTTCATCGGACTCATGAACGTGGACGGCTACCCGATGGTGATAGAGTACAACGTGCGCATGGGCGACCCGGAGACGGAAGTCGTCATGCCTCGCATCAAAAGCGACCTCGTGGACATATTCGAGGGGATAGCCGACAAGACGCTTGCGCTCAAGAAGCTCGAGACCGACCCTCGGGCATGCGTAACCGTGATGACAGTCAGCGGCGGCTATCCGGATGCATACGAGAAAGGAAAGGAAATCAGCGGCATAGAGAAAGCGGAAGGGGAGGAGTGCATTCTTTTCCACGCCGGGACGCGTGCCGACCAGCTGGGGCGCGTGCTCACTTCGGGAGGACGCGTGCTGGCATGCTCCGCCTTCGGAGCCGACATTTCCGAAGCCGCCGGAAAGGCATTGCGCGGAGCCGAGGCGATAGAATTCGAAGGCAAGTATTTCCGCCGCGACATATCGGCCGACCTGAAGTAGGGCGTACCGGCAACGAAGCTGAAAGCATCAAAGGCGCACAGGTGTGAGACAGACAGTCGTAGGCAAATCAGGGCTTTCCGTCGCCGTGGCAGCATTTCTGGCCATGGCTGCGGCGGCGTTCCTGGTCGTGCCAGGCAGCGGTTTTGCCGAAGCCCCCGGCACTTGTCTCCCGCCACCCTCGGAATGGCCTCTGCCGCCTTGGCTTTCTTGGCTCGCCAACCTCGGGACGCTCCTCCTGAGCGCCGCCGGGCTGGCCGTGCTCAACCGCAGGTTCAGCTTCGTGGCCGGAACCGACACCCTGCTGCCTGCGGCATTCATGGTGCTGGCAGCCTCCTGCCCGTGCGACGTCCAGAGGCTCTCTGCCGGATCGGTGCTCGCCGTGGCCAACGTCGCAGCCCTCTCCCTTCTGTTCGGATGCTCCGAAAGCCGCAACAACACCCAGAAGCTCTTCACGGCCGCTTCGCTGTTCTCGCTCGGCTCGGCATTCCAGACGGCGTTCCTGACCTTCATACCGGCCTACATCGCCGCCGCGATAACGGTCAAGGCCATGCGTGCAAGGGAGGCTTTCGCGTTCCTGCTGGGACTCGCAGCCCCTTACGCGACCCTCTTCGGCCTCGGGCTGGCCGACCCCCGGGCGTTCCGCATAGGATGGTTCTCGCCCGTGTTCACGGCGCAGATACCCGCCGGAGACTTCGCCATGACGCTCGGTGTGGCCTTTACCGCGCTCTGGACCGTGCTGGCCGGATGCAGCAACGCGTTCAGGCTGCTGAAGGCCAACGGCGAGACGCGACGCTTCAATTCCGTGATCTCCATAGTCGGCATCGCCGCCATTGCGGGATGCTGCCTCGACTTCTCAGGATTCACGTCATACCTCCCCACGCTCTTCATGGTCTCAGCCACGCAGCTTGCCAACGCATTCGCCCTTTACCCGGGCAAGGCCTCCGGGGCGTTGCCTTTCGCGATGCTCGTGGCCTACATCGCCCTCTTCATCTCATCATCAGGCATCTTATGAAAAAAAGACCCAGAATAATAGTCGACGACAACATCCCTTTCATCAAAGGCCGTCTCGAACCGTTTGCAGACACCGTTTACGCCGACCAGTTCGGATTCACGCCTGAACTCGTCCGCGACGCGGACGCGATGGTGATACGCACACGCACGCGGTGCGACGAGAACCTGCTCAAGGGAAGCAAGGTGAAAATAATCGCCACGGCCACGATCGGCATGGACCAGTTCGACCTCGGATGGTGCAGGGACAACGGCATAACATGCCGCAACTCACCGGGATGCAACGCCCCCGGGGTGGCGCAATACGTCTGGTCGGCTTTGCTCCGGTCGGGCTTCGACCCCGAAAGGCACACGCTCGGAGTGGTGGGATGCGGCAACGTCGGCTCGATAGTGGCCGACTGGGGACGCAGGCTCGGCGCCGACGTGCTGGTCAACGACCCTCCGAAAGCGGCCGCAGGAGCGTCTTTGCCGGGACTCGTCGAGCTTCCGGAGCTTCTGCGCGAAGCCGATGCAGTAACGCTCCACACGCCGCTCACGCGCGACGGGGAATGGCCGTCGTTCCACCTGATAGGCGAGGCCGCCCTTGCCTTGATGAAGCCGGGCGCGCTGCTCGTCAACGCCGCCCGCGGGCCTGTGGCCGACAACGCCGCGCTGCGCAGGGCCGTGGCCTCAGGCCACATACGCGCGGTGATAGACACGTGGGAGGGCGAACCCAAGCTCGACAAGGAGCTGCTCTCGCTGCTGAAATACGGCACTTTCCACATAGCCGGATATTCCCTCGAAGGCAAGCAGCGCGCCACGCGGATGGTGCTTGAGGCGATAGGGGAGCACTTCGGATTCGCCCCCGACCTCAGCGGCCTCGAAGGCCCTTACAAGGCTCCTGCCCGCATCTCGGCAAAGGCCATACTCGACTCGTACAATCCCATCAGCGACACGTTGCAGCTGAAGGCCGACCCCGACGCTTTCGACACGCTCCGCGCAAACTACAGCTTCCGCAGGGAGCCGAGGTTCATTTAGGCCATGGGCAAGACCAAGAAGAAATATTATGTGGTCTGGGCCGGACGCGAACCGGGCGTATACGACGACTGGGACGACGCGCGCGAGCAGATCGAGGGGTTCCCCGGCGCACGCTACAAGGGCTTCGAGTCGCCTGCGGCCGCCGCGGAGGCTTTCCGCCTCGGAAGCGACGCCAAGCCGGGCAGCCTCGGCTCGTTGCTGATAAACGCACGCGCCAAGACCAAAGCCGGCACGGAGGCCGACCGCCTCCTTACCCTCGACGAGCAGAAACGCCGTTTCCCGGAAATCGACCCGGACGCATGGGCGGTGGACGCTTCCTGCCTCGGCAACCCCGGAAAGATGGAATACCAGTGCATAGACCTGGCCACGGGGCGGCGCGTGTTCCACTACGGCCCCGTATTCCCCTCGACCAACAACATCGGGGAATTCCTGGCCATAGTCCACGCCCTCGCCCTCATGGAGCAGCGCGGCGAGCGGCACGTGGTCTATTCGGATTCACGCACGGCGATGAGCTGGGTGCGGAAGAAGACGGCCAACACCAAGCTCACCGGCGACAAGGGCAACCCGCAGGTGTCGGAGCTGATACGACGCGCCGAAACATGGCTGCGCACCCACAACGTCCGCACCGTGATACGCAAATGGCAGACCGAGATATGGGGCGAGATTCCCGCAGACTTCGGCAGGAAATGACGCATTTCAGGAGCGTCCGCAACAGCAAACGATGGATTCCTCCGCAGAAGAGACGAAACGCCGCCTGACGGCCTCCATACGCGCCACCGGGGCAATCGCCGTCGGATACGCGGAAGCGGCACCTGTAAGCCATGAGGAAAGCGACGGTTTCGGCCGCTGGCTCGACGGCGGCAACCACGCCTCCATGGAATGGCTCGCCCGCCACGAAGAGCTGCGCCGCGACCCGCGCCTGCTCCTCGACGGCGCAAAGACAGTGGTAAGCATCGCCTATCCCTTCTTCCAGCCAGAAAGACGCGACGCGGCCCTGCCTCAGATATCAATGTACGCCTACGGCAAGGACTACCACGACGTGATACGCAAGAAGCTCAGGCCCGTATGCCGCGGGCTTTCGGAAACTACCGGCTGCGCCACGCGCATATGCGTAGACTCCGCCCCGGTCGCCGAGCGTTACTGGGCCCTGAAGGCCGGGATAGGGAGGCGCGGCGACAACGGCGCGGTGATAATCGACGGATACGGCAGCTTCGTCTTCCTCTGCGAGCTGCTCACCTCGCTCGAGCTGCCCCCCGACGAGCCTTCAGGCAAAGAATGCCTCCATTGCGGACGTTGCCGAGGCGCATGCCCCGGAAAAGCCATCCTCCCCGGAGGCAGAATCCGTGCGCAGCGATGCCTTTCCTACCTCACCGTCGAACACCGCGAAGCCTTCCCCGGAGAAGGGGAAAGCGCGGACGCGCTGAATTCACCCGCAGGGCAAAGAACCCTCTACGGCTGCGACATGTGCCAGCTCGTCTGCCCCTGCAACGCCGGGGCAGACGCAAGCCTGGCGCTGCCCGAGTTCCTGCCACGCAACGGGGAGATGCTGACCCTCGGCGCACCCGAAGCCATGGCCATGACCGACGATGAATGGACGGCCTTCACCGCCTCCTCCGCGATGCGCCGCGCGCGCCCGGCCATCCTGCGCCGCAACGCCCTCCGCCTCAAATAATCAAAGGGCCAAATGAGAGAAACCGTTAATTCTGCATTGCGTCATGAATCAGTTCAACATATACGACAGTCTTATTGACTTCTCGGCAATCAAGGATTTTTGCCGGGAAAACGGGAGGCTGTGCCATTACCCCAAAGAGGCTGTCTTCGTTGAGCAGGGTTCAATCGGCAAGCACTTCGGAATCGTTGAATCCGGATATTTCAAATACACCACGCTGACATCATCGGGCAACGAGGCAGTCGTAGGGTTTGCCTTTGAGAGTGAAATCGTAGCGGATTTCCACAACTCTTATAATCGCCGCCCATCTGCAATTACAATAAAAGCCGGAGCCGATGCCTCAGTGTCGCAAATCCGCATGTCAAAGGCAAAGGGCTTGCTTGATGCAACGTTCGAGGGTAACCTTTCGTCTATCAATGGCATCCTTTTCAGCGAAATCTATTCGCGCTATCTTGAACTGTATCGAAAGACACCCACAGAGCGTTATCTTGACTTGATCGGCAAATGCCCTCAGATCTTAGACATCGTTTCTTTGCGTGATATAGCCTCATATCTCCTCATTACTCCGGTCTATCTGAGCCGAATCCGAAAGAATCTCGCAAAAAAATCCGGCGAATAAAACTTTTTTTATCCCGAAACAAGTTTTTTTGCCTAACTTTGCCTGTAAAAAAAAACGGCAAATGGAGAATCACATCATCAAATCAATCTTATGCCTGATGTTTGCCATGCCTTTCATAGCATCCGCACATACAAGCATCAGGAATCTTTCTGGCAAAAGTGAAATTGCCCTCACCCCTAAATTGATTGAAGAGCACTGCTCGTCTGACAGTTTCCATATTCAGGAATTTGAGTTGTGCCGTAAACAGAAAGCATCCGGCAGAAACCCGGAAGACAATCAATATGCCCATGCGGTTTTGTCGGAAAGCGGCACACTCGCTTCTGTGTTGGGCGACAGGATATTCGAGATAGATTCCATTTCGGTTGAAGGCCCGATCAATGAGGCCGATTTCAACACTCTATGGGAATCATCGTTCAATGGCCGGCTGAAAATCATCAACCTTGAGAAAGCAGCGGTAGAAAACGGCATTGTTCCTGAAGAGGCCCTGTTCCACAAGGATGAACAAGTCAACTGGGAAACGATGGAGATAACCACAATATGGCTTGAGAAGCTGTTCTTGCCGGAAGGTGTAACTGAAATAGGAGACTTTGCAGTGGCATACGCAACCACACTCCATGAAATCAGATTTCCCAACACATTGCAGACCATAGGCAAATCGGCCTTCACCGACTGCATAAGGTTGACCGCCGAACAATTGACGTTCCCGGAAAGCCTGAGAGTGATTGGCGAACAGGCTTTCTATCAATGTCGCGGGCTGACAGGCAAAATAACGCTGCCAAAGGCCCTGAAAGCTATTGTCTGCGGAGCGTTCTACTCTTGCAAAATATCCGAAATCAGTTTTCCTCAATCGCTGGAATATCTCGGCTGCATGGCGTTCGCCAACGCTGCATTTGAAAAGGCGGTTTTACCGGACAATTGCCAGCTATGTCCACAGGGAGGACAGTTCTACAATAACTGGGTACTCGCCGAAGCGCATTTGCCGGACAATTCGGCTCTCGTCCCGGCCGATGTTTTTTTAGGTTGTTTTTCTTTGAAAAAAGTGAACATCCCTTCCAAGGCCATCACCATCGGCGAGTTCGCATTCGACCAAGTCAAAATGTCAGACATAGATTTCCCGGAAACACTGGAATCAATCGGACAAAACGCTTTTCAGAGTTGCAACAAGCTCACAACCGTGGTTTTCCCGGCTTCGCTCAAAAGCCTCGGCGACCGGGCTTTTGCCTTATGCGGCAGTCTGACAAGCATCTGGTGCAAGGCAACGGTTCCTCCGGAATGTATCCAGGCATCAGGATATGAATCAGACGGTACGCCTTTCAAAAGTGTGAACCCCTCAACACCTGTCTACATTCCTGTCGGCACGAAGCAACAATACATTGCGGCTCCAGGCTGGGATTACATGACCAATTTCATTGAAACCGACAACTTCCCGTCGGCCGGAATTGTCTGCGTGGAAGCCGAAGAAAAAGAACAGGACAACAATATTTATGATTTATCCGGGAGAAAGGCTGAAACTCCCGTTCCCGGGAACATCTATATCCAGAACGGCAAAAAGTTCGTCCATCCCGAATGAAGCCATAACATCAGAAGCCGCAGAATCGCAAATGAATGCAGGGCCGCCGCATCGAACAACGCCCCATAGTCAAGATGCCGACGACGGCACATATGTTCAGGGCTGGCGGTCGGGAGGGAGGCAGAGGCGGCGGTGGGCTCCGGCAGCGGAGGTTACGCCTGCCTGAGCAGCCTTGCCGTACCAAAAGGCGGCGTCCATGCCGCCGCGGCCGCTCTCCGGGCTGTCAAGGAGGCCGGTCAGCGCGTCGGGGAACACGTCGAGCGTCTCGGCAATGATGAACTGTGCCGAAGGATTGCCCATCTCCGCGGCCTTGCAGAAGTTAAGCAGCGATTCCTTGTGGTCGTATTCAGTCCCTTTCCCCAAAGCATACGCCTCGCCGAGAAGGGCATATGCCTGCGCCGAGCCTTTACCGGCGGCTATCCGGAAAAGCCCTACTGCCGATTCGGGCGCGTTGCCCCGGGTAAAAAAGCTTAATCCGAGGCCGACCGCCTCAGTGGCCTCCAGGGCCTGCCATCTGCTTCGCATCAGACGCAAGAGGGACGCGTCGGCATCAGCCACGCCTTTCCTCGCAGCCTCCGAAAGAAGACCGGAAGCCTTGA